>Ga0233443_1000978_pt1 | contig 27189 bp, 22 predicted proteins | sample SI_123_September_2_FD_182784 | JGI IMG/M metagenome (GOLD analysis project Ga0233443, IMG submission 182784) | Seawater microbial communities from Saanich Inlet, British Columbia, Canada - SI_123_September2016_200_MG | ecosystem: Environmental > Aquatic > Marine > Inlet | place: Canada: British...
AAAAACACAATCAAATTTGACTGATGGTGAACACTTAGAGTAAAAATACATCCGACCCAATGCGTGAATAAAGGAGGTGTTCACGATCATAAGAATGGGTGTTCATGATCATAATAATATGCAATAGTGTTTGGCGGTAGCCTAACTAGCCATACCTGGAAACAATCACATGATCTATTTGGGTGGTTCCGTCTTCAGTCGGTAAAGTGACATTTTAAATAAAGTGTATTTATTCTTTTTAAGAAGAAACTTAGCATCCAAGTTTATTTGTAGCTCACCTAAAATGCCTTTCATAAACGCTGATTTGAGGAAGCTAATAGTCAGAGGGGCAGGGAGCAGCCACCAATAAACAGTAAAAAGCTGTTCTAAAATAGGTGTCATATTCATTAGTCTACGATTATTGAAATTGTCGCTCGCACGGAATGCCGTCGTGGTCACCATCCATTTTAGTGCCAGGACAATTACGAAGATAAAATACAGCTTCTTCATAAGACCCCATCTCAGAGCACCATACTTTACCTTGGCATTTGAACCTTTCTATTTGCCTTACTGGCTGAACTTGTGGCGTAACATTGGCAGTGACAATGTCTTCTTTTGAAACTTTGCTATAAATAAAAACAGCAATACCAATGACAATAATCGCGGGTAATAAATTAAAGATATTCTTTGGTTTTTCCGCTCTTCTATAAGTTTCTGGTATTAGTTCTAACTGGAGTGGCTGTTTTACGTTTGTGTATTAGAGGCTCATTGAGGCCTACCAATCAGGTGCCAATGTAATGGATGAGATTGCAAGTTATTTAGAATGTCATTATTCAACAGTGAGTCGAGTGCTTGCAATTAAGCAAAGCAATTGTTACTCAAAAGAATTAAAATGCTTGATTGCAAGCCCCTAGATTTCTAGACTTTTCCTATCATAGAATATTTTATACATGTGATTAAACGCTTTGGGCGTGTCTGCAGTTTGGAAAGGACTCTGCTGAAAGTTAGCTAAAAGCTTAAATTTAATAGATATTGGAGAAACAACGATTAAATTCTTTAACACTAAAGCATTCGAAATTCACTCTTCAGATTACCGAGTAGAAGTTTGCAACCAGGCACTAGACATGGTTTTTCAGCTTGATCAGCTACGTAGCCAGCACAATCAAGCCCAATTACAATTGGACTTTGTAGTGCAGGAGGTCAGAGATAAGTATAAACGTGCGTCTGATACTGATGAGAAAGTGCTTTTTGAGTTAAAAGCTGGGCAGACAAGTACAGACACTAAATTAGAAGAAAATAAAACGAAGATTGCGAATACTGAAGAAATTTTAAATAACATTAATTCAGGCCTTTTCATCGGCAAACACAAGGAACGCATTCATGCGGCAGAAGCTGAAATAAGACATCAATACGACGACGAAATTGATAACTTGAGAAAAACACTTGAGGCGCTTCCGGAGAAAATAAATAGCACTGATACCCAGATTCAAAAATACCATGAAGGTCTATCTAAAACAAAGTCTAACTTGAGTTTGTTGGGTTCAAAAAAGGTTCCCAAATATTTTTCTGAGGAACTTCAAAAGGCAGTTGTTGTAGCGGAAAAGGAGTTCCTAAAGCAAATCAGTGAGTTTAGATCAGCTCTGATGTTAAATATGAAGGAACGAATACAGCTAGATCGAGGACTTTCCCGAATGGAATCAAAGATTAAGTCTTTACAACAAGACGTTAGGGAACTCTCACGCCTTAATAAAGGGGACATAGTTAACATATTCTCAGGTGCTTGGTGGAGAACCTCAAATAGTGATCCTGATATATTAATTAAAACGCTTTCGAGTAAGGTGAATTGGACCCGCGAACAGATACAAGAAAAAAATGGTATTTCTCAAAGCCTCCAAAGTCAGATCAATGATCGTATAAATAAAGAAGAATCATGGATATCTGAGGCAAGATCAAATGCAATTCAAGTTGAGTTTGACCGTCAGCAAGAATTGTTAGCGACATTAAAGTTACAATTAGATTTAGAAGAGGAACAACATCAATCTCTGAAACAGCAAAACATTACATTACAGGCATCTTTAGATCAGGCCGTTCATACATGTAACGCAAATGTTGCAGATGCAAGACAAGAGGAAGAACATAATGTTACTGTAGAGGTTAAAGAAGAAATTAAAAAATTGGCTCAAGATTCAAAAATGTTGGCTAATGCTATTAAGACATGTAATGTTGAAATAAGTGAAGTCAATAGTAGATTAGGTATGTTAGCTAATGATGAAAAAAGAGAGTTAGAAGAGCAAACACAAATTAAACGCAATGTTGTTGATGGTATCCAACAGGAGATTGATCAATCTACACTTAACATAACAAACCTGACATCAAGAAATCAATTGGATGTTAAACCACATTATACTACTGAAATATTTGAGCAGCTTAAAAAAGATATAAATGATGTCAGAACGACCTATTCGTTATATGAAGAAATACACAAAATTGATAATATTGAAACTTCTGTCGGCGGCCAAATTCAGGGAGAAAACCAAGAGATAGTATCTGGTAGTTTATATTTAGATTTTAAAAAAAATGCAGATGAAGATATCGTAATAAAGAATAGAACATATCACAGTTTGAGGAGAAAATTGGGCAGCTTACGGAATAAGCATGGTCAGTCTTTTTTTCCTGGTGTAGATGAAGAAACTTTGCTCGAAAGTTTCATAGAAAATTTCTATCCAGGCAAAATACCACAGTTATTTTTATTGGCAAATTTAAGTTTGGATGGCAAAAATATTACACTAGCCATTAGACCTCAAGTTATAGGTCCGAGGCTTGAAAGTATGCTCCCTCAGGGACTCTCTCTGACAATAAAAGGTATATTGTTTGATAATAGAATAGATGAAGACAACCCTGTTTTTCTCGTTCAAGACATTGTAGATACTTCTCAATCCATAGAAAGAGACTTTGAACAACCAATATCTATATTGAGCCATGTAAATGAGCAAGCTTATCCTAGATCAATAAGGAAAGATAATATTCTGTCTGAAGCAATAGTAAGTAATCTTCCTGAAATTTCTAGGAATACTAGAACCCGGCTTAAAGATTGGACTGATTATCTGAATTGGAAGCAATCATTAATAGAAAAGGGTATTCAAGGAATACGGTATACAGAGGTCGGTATTACGGAAGATAAACTTATACGATTTTTGGTAATTTCTCAATCTAGAGAACATTTTCAAAAGGTGCGAAGAATATTAAGGGGCGACGACCTGAGAGCCTATCCAATTTCTTATTCAAAAGATGAATGGAATTTTTCTTTCAATGAAGAGTATTCAGCGTATAAATCTGGCTACGGGGATATAGTTGGTGAACTAAAAAGTCCAGAAAAAGAGCTTAGTAGAGAGGAGCTATCTAGCCTAGATTCCCCCTGGGAGGCAGCATTATATCAATATATTTTTTTTCGGCCTAGCATAGAGTCTGATGACACTGATATTGAACACAATTCAAAAGAACAACTTACCCAAGAATGTAAACGAATTATCTCAAAAATTCCACCAACCGGGTTTCTTGCAAGCTCTTCTCAGGGTGATAGAGTTCTCATTGAACGTCAGCGTAAACAGTTAAAGCAACTTGAGATGCAGTCAGGTTACTCACCTTTTTTGTCCTCATATCTATTTGACATAGGAAAAGCAAATGTACCTTCACACATAATTGAAATTGGTAACTCGGAGTGGGCGTTACCCAGCTTGAATGATGACCAGAGGTATGCTGTAAGGAAAATGATCAGTACGCCAGATATTGGCTTGGTACAAGGGCCGCCGGGGACAGGAAAAACGACAATGATCGCCGAAGCAATCTATCAGTTTGCTATCCGTAATAAAAGCGTTCTGGTTGTTTCGCAGGCGAATCTAGCTGTCGATAACGTACTTGAACGTCTACCATCGGTACCAGAAATTCGAGCAATAAGACTTGGCCGAAGGACAAAGAGTGAAAATCCTTTCAGCAGTGATAAGTGTATTTATAACTATTATAGATCCATCTCTAATTCCTGCAAATCTGCATTGAAAGAGCGTCATAGAAACGATGAAGTGATCAAAGAATTGAGTCAGACTCTGTCCAATGTTGACTTTCTAAAGAATGATATTGAAGATAGTCTGAAGGACAAAAAATGCTTGGACTCTAAGATACTCAAGGTTCGTGGCAATATTGCTCAAGAGAAGGCAAAGACTAGTAACATTCAATCTGTTGCTCAGATGGAAGAAGATGCGCTGACTTTTAAAGAGCTATTTATTGGCCGTTCTCAATGGTCAGGCGCACTGTCGGAGAGTGTTTTAACCGTTTTTTATAAAACAATCGTGGTGTCGCTCGATAGTTTGGTCGATGTTGGAATAAAGCTTAATACTAAATGGGCTTGTGGAGACACAGTATCTGGGTTTACACATTCAAATATTACAGCCGATCTAATAAATCAGTGGCATAAATTGCTCAACACTATACCGCGAATTGAAGAGGATGTTGAGCACCTGACTGCCACTGTCAATTCCAGTGACTCGGGTACTTTTTCGAGTGGTCATTTGACTGATTTGAAGATGAGGCTTGAAAATGTCGAAAGCCAAATGAAGCAAGATGCGTCTTTGATTTTGGAATGGCAGCAATTATCTGCTCAAGTTGAACAAGCTAAGCAAGGCAATCAAGGTATAGATATCGATTTCTATAAATCAATTTTTAATGTAAAAGATGAGGAATGGCTACTTGATGGCAATGATACAAACGGAGACAAGACACTAAACAGTAATATAGCAACCCACCTAAGCCAATCAGTGATAGCAATAAAAGCAGTGCGTGCTCAGATTATAGATGGCTTCAAATCCGTATCTGATGCAATAGATACGGATATTCGAGAAAATATGAGACCCACCAATGACTCAGCATCGAAAATTGCAGCGATGTCTTCGAACCTTGGCGAGCTTTCAGTGAAAACAGGGGAGATCCAAGCTCAAATTGAAGATAAGGTTGGCAGAATAGCTACGCTTTTCAAACCTTACATTGAATTAACTGGCACTCTGAAAAATTTCAGTCTAGAAAATTATGATGCTACAAAGAATATTTTACAGGGAGAGGTAGACCGACTCGATATTGATGCCGTGGCCAGACAAAATTATAGAAAACTTTGGGAGCCAGTGATAAAAGACTGGGTTAAAGACCTTAATAATGAGTCTACATTGAAGAATGACTCGTTACATCTCAGTGATAAATATGTAGAGAATGCCAATGTCGTCGGTGTCAGTTGCAATGAAAGGCCGGGAACGCTCGAAGATGCCGGGCATAGAAAGTTTGATGTTGTGATCATTGATGAGGTGAGTAAAGCTAATCCCACAGAAATAATCATGCCTCTCCTGTTAGGAAGAACAGCAATATTGGTCGGTGATCATAGGCAACTCCCGCCCTTGTTCAGTGAAAATTCCAATTCTTATGAAGAGTTGTTGGCGGATGCTGAGGAAGAAAGCCTTGATAGAGATGAAGGCGAAAACGGGAGTGAGATTACAGAAGCTAATTTTGATCGTTTTGAAAAGATGGTGACATCCTCGCTCTTTAAGGAACACTTTGAAAAAGCACCTGATGAACTAAAATCTTTTCTTTTTACACAGTATCGTATGCACCCTCAAATTATGGGAGTTATCAATCAGTTTTATGAAAAACGCTTAAATTGTGGATTAAAAGACCCAGATGGTAGAGACCCTTCCACCGATAAAAGTGGGCTCCGGCTTCATGGTTTAACACTTAAAAACCAACTAGGGGGGGAATATATTAATCCTGATTTGCATGTATGCTGGATTGACTCAACCATTGACCCAAAAGGTAAAAAACATTTTGAAACTAAGTTTGGTGCGGGTAACAGTAAGGCAAATAATCTTGAAGCTGCTTTAACCGCTAGAGTTCTTCGGGATTTGGATGAGCAGTGTTCTCTTCAGGGCTACGGTAAGAAAGGAATGACAGCTAAAAAAGTTGGTGTGGTAACTTTCTATAATGGCCAAGCAAGAAATTTAAAAGAAGCAATTAAGTCTGAGCAGCGTAAAAATGGAGCATTTAAGTCGGTTGATGTAGATGTGAATACGGTTGATCGTTATCAGGGCCAGGAAAGGCCTATCATTATAGTTAGTATGGTGCGGAACCCTCGTTGGAAACTATCTGCAAGAGCTAATACTGCACAGTTTGAGCGCATAAATGTAGCACTGTCTCGTGCTCAAGAGCTGCTGATAGTCACAGGTGCGCAGGAAGTTTTTAGTAAATATCCTGTACAGTTACCTAATCTTGAAGGACCAGGAAAGCGAAAAGTTGAGGTTTATAGATACATCATTGAGGAAATCAAACGCCAAGGAGGATTTTGGATGTCTGGTGAAATTATATCCCAAGAGCAATTCAAGTTGTTGTATCCTGGCAAAGCCCGCAGTGAGCGTTCGAAAGCATCGAAAAAAACAGGCCGACCCAAGTTCTCAAAAAAACCTGCTGGTTCTGCTAAGAGGAAAGGATAAATGGTCAAACTAGGTTCATTAAATATATCAACCCCTCGTCTGATTTTTGAGATTGAGGTCCAGCATTCCAGCAAGCGAGCACCAACAGCTTTCGAACGTATGATTCTCTCGTTATATGAACGATTCAAGCAGGATAAGAATTATGGGGCATTACCTCTCCAGCAGATCTTCACAGAAATATTGGGTGTTCCAAACTCTGGCGATTTTCTGATGTTTACATTAAATGAGTTGATTGCGATAGACGTTATCAGATGTCAGAAATCTTTAAGTGAAATTGGCGCTATTTGTCTTTTAGATATTGAAGTTACCGAACGCGGAAACGCTTTGATAAACGATAATCAACTCCCCTCTGTTATGAAAAAAAATACAGAGAGTGTGATTTATGACCCAATCAATAAACATTTATCTAAAACTGTTGGTATCGATTTAGACAAAGAGAGTAAAGGCCATAGTTTGGATGTAGCTTCTTTTTTAGGTATAACTCCGCTAGATAGTATCCGAAACTTCATTTTGCAACAGAAATATGCCTGGCTGGATAAGGACAGCAGCATTGACAGTGTGTCTATCACTAACGAGTCTGTTGCCTGGTCGAGTATAAGTGCTGACGTAAGCATTGATGATTGCAAGATTGACATTGCGTTTCAAGACGATAACTATAGTCATTATGTATCTGCACTTCCAGGTTCATCAGTTCTGGAGCAAGTGCTAGGAAATGATTTATTTGGTGTCCCTTGGGGGAATTCAGGCGACTCTCATTTTATATATGAGGACAAAGGCAATGGTTCTGCTACTGATCGTTTCTTACCCCTAGGGTACGTTCTCAAAAAACACTGCGATAATAGTCGAGTATGGCTTATCAATTCACTGGAATTATCATGGTGCTCACGGCTTCAAATTTCATCAGGTCATGTCGTTGTTTTTTTTCGTTCTGATGCACCAGAATCAGAATTCACACTGAATTGGAATGAAGATAATAGTGGATGTCATATAGAGATGGGAGGGAAATTCCCTTTTGAAGGTTATCATTTGGCTATTGATGGTTATCTCATCCAGTCACTAGATTCCAATATCACTATAGGTCGAGATATAATCACTCTTCCACTGGCCAAGGCCGTTGCCACAGATGGGGCTCAGATGCAATTGAAGATAACTCTTGATCAAATTGAAGCATCTGTAGCTAGAGCAGATGATTTGGATGATAAGCTATCTCCTATATTATGGCTCACAAAAGAACTTTTCTGGGGTAGCTACGTTCCGAAGGCGGCATCATTTTGCACAACTTTTGTTGATATTGTTGAGTTTCTGGATAAGGCGAGGGACAAGGCAAAACATCGTTGGGGTAATGTTGATACTGCAGATTTCGAAGCTCCCTCCAGAGAGGTATTAACGGAGTTCCTTCAGCAGGATATTAATGATGATGATGAGATTGCCGAGTTATCTTTAACATATCACTGGCTTGAAGAAGCTCTCTCGAGATCAAGTAATGATACTTAAAGATTTTGCTACATAAAGAATAAAAAACAATCCATTGGTTTTTGGTGCTCGGGTAACCTACATAACAAATACTCTGTGTATCCATGAATTTTCAGTTCAAGATATAGGGGGAATGTGATGAGTAGACATGTAGATTATGAGTGGGAACTGAAACGTGAAGCAAAGAGAAAAGAATATCTCTCCCGAATAAGTGCAACAACTGCGAAACATTATTCACGCTATCAAGGAGTAGTCGATGAGTTGATAGATCAGGATCTCGAACAGTATCTTCCATCTGAGTTTACACAAATACAGAGTAAATTAATGCGAGTGAAATCTTCTCTCCATTCTGCCCCGGAGTTAGCCAGAGATCTGAGTCTGGAACTGAGCGCTATGGTGGGAACTCTTCCTGCACTAGCGCGGGCAGCAAAACGGGAGCATATCACCAGAGAAAAGTTGAGAATCCAGGAAGAAGAGCGCCTGAAAAAGCAGGCAGTATCTAATCTTACTGCCTACCTCCAGTCAAAGATATCCAAAATAACCGACCCTATAGAGCGAGACTTTGCATTTGATGAGCTGCAAAAATTACAGTTGAATATAAATGAGGATGATCTTGATCCTAGTGCCGAAGAGGCTCTGAAAGCAGAACTTGATGACAAACTAGTAACAATTCGTGAGGTAGCCACAACTAGAGCTCAACAGTGGATAACTGATAAGCAGCGCTCAGTAGTCAGTGAGTCAGGAGAAACAATAAAAAAAATGTTTCAAGAAGACCTGCTACAAGATGCAAGCACAATTCCTGGTGCAATTGAAGCGGTTACTGATCGCTTTGATACCTTTCTGGAAGGAATTAATGAGGATAGTGTATCGCTAGAGGATATTCAGTCCGCTATATCAAAGATTACTGAAGATGTTGATTCAGCGGTTATTGATGAAAATTGCAGGCGTGAGATAGTTAAAGCTTTGATAGAAACGCTCAATAAAACTGGCTTTATTGTCAATACACCACGCAGGGAAATTAGCGATAGTGATACTGTAATAATTCACGCTAAAAAACCAGCGGGCCATCAAGCACGATTTTCCGTCACCCTTGATGGGAATCTTAGTTACAAATTTGATCAATATGAAGGTATGCAGTGTAATAAGGATATTGATCAAATTATGCCTATGCTTCAGGAAATTTATGGGATTGAACTTTCCAATGAAAGAATACTGTGGGAAAACCCAGATCGTATAGATCGCACTGCAAGACCTATTGATAATTCTACATCGGAGCAAAGCCATGAGTAATGAATCAGGAAATGTATGGCTTGATAACCTGAAGAGACAAATTGGGGTGAGGCAGGCACTAATTGTACATGGAGACCTTCTGGATTTGAGATATAGCGACCAATGCAACGATTATATGGCTTCGATGGATGTTGTTCTCGGGGTAATACAAAGCCGTGGATATGATGAAGTTATTGTTTGGGACGATTATTCGGGTATCTCGAACGTAGATTCTGCCATCTGGAATACTGTTGCCAAGGAGTCAATCTTTGGTGATTCTGTAGAGGCGACAACTGGTTCGGAATACGACGTAAGAACCACCGCACCTATTGGAGGAAGTAATAATGGTATCCAGCCTATGGAAGCTGAAGACTTCTTTGCTGTTGTTTATCATCATATGTTGAATCCAGGACAACGGCGTTACGCATTTGTTATTGATTGGTCACAGTTTTTATTTGGTAGCGCAAAATCACTGTCAGAGAAGGAAAGGCGGTGGCTCTTAATCATCTCAAAAGCAATGTGCCGCTCCTTCGTAGATTTTTCTCAAAGTGGAGAATTATCTGAAGTAAATAATATCATTGTGTTTCTTTGCAACAATCTTGCGTCTTTACCACCGGCTCTATATCAAAATAATCCGGGAGTGCAGGAAATTATGGTTCCATCGCCTACGAGAATTGATCGTGTGGAGTTTATTAAGAAGTCTATCGATAAATGGCAACTTCGAAAATGCTTAACCCCTGGTGATATCGACTTCTCAGATTTTGTTGACTCTACCGAAGGCATGGCTATCCGCGACCTTCAGCAACTAGTCAAGCTTTCACGCCAAGTTGAAGGTGAGCCATTAACTCCTGAGAGACTAATTAATCTTTACAAGTATGGTGAGCAAAAAAGTCCGTGGGAAGATTTAAGTAGAAACAAACTCAGGACAATAGATGTCACTCTGACAAAGAGAGTAAAAGGTCAAGCCGAGGCTATTAATAAGGTATCTGATGTTATCATCAGAGCATTCACCGGTCTTTCTGGGTTACAGCACTCTAAGAAGCAGAAGATGCCCAAAGGTGTACTATTTTTTGTAGGACCGACAGGTGTTGGAAAGACCGAACTGGCGAAATCCTTAGCACAATTTCTATTCGGTGATGAAGATGCGTGCATCCGTTTCGATATGTCGGAGTTTAACCATGAGCATAGTGATCAGAGGTTGGTTGGTGCGCCTCCTGGTTATGTCGGATATGAAGAGGGAGGTCAGCTAACAAATGCGGTAAAGAAGAGGCCTTTTTCAGTGTTGCTTTTTGATGAGATTGAGAAAGCACATGTACGAATTCTGGATAAGTTTTTACAAATACTTGAGGATGGACGACTTACTGATGGAAAAGGTGAGACTGTTTATTTCGCTGAGACCATAATCATATTTACATCCAACATTGGTGCATCAGAAGTCCAACTTAATGATGATGTAGACTGGGTTCGGCAACAATTTATTGAAAAGGTGAAAGAGCATTTTATCGCGGTGGCAAAGCGACCAGAGCTACTCAATCGCATGGGTGATAATATTGTTGCTTTCAATTTCATTACCAGTGACGATTTTCTTGTATCTATTGGGCGCTCCAAATTGCAACCACTTAGGGATAGACTTAAAGAGAAATATCGCATCAAGGCGCTGGAATTTGTGGATGAAAATGCGGCACTAGCCTCTATTGCACAGAGTGTTGACAAGCAAATGGGTGGGAGAGGTATATTGAATGAAATCGTAAAGCGTATTATTGACCCGCTTGCTCAATTCCTTTTTGAATCGGATTTTGGTGATGGTCAATTCGCGGGCAAGACTATAAAAGTTGCACAGGCAGGTTCAGGCGAAGGTGCAAAGTTTGTATTTAGGGTAGAGTAACAAATGCCGAAACTAAACTTAGCTGGTTGGATTGATTCGACAGGGGTTGAAGGTCCGGGAAATCGCTTCGCACTATGGGTTCAAGGATGCAATATTCGATGTTCTGGTTGTTGTAATGATGAGATGTTCACCCTTTTACCAAAAAATATTATCGATACTCACGAAGTTGTCGATATGATTGCGAGGTCAAAAAAAAACAATGGGATAGAGGGCGTGACATTTCTTGGTGGCGAACCAGTCCTGCAGGCTAGAGGCCTATCATTCGTTGCATCTGAGGTGCGAAAGCTTGGATTAACCGTTATGATGTTCAGTGGCTTCAAGCTAGAGGTATTGCGCTCGCAAGCACTCACAGGAGTAGATCAATTACTGAAATATACAGATATATTGGTTGATGGCCCTTTTATTGCAGATAAGCCAGAATTGAAGAGAAATTGGGTTGGTTCCACAAATCAGCAATTTCATTTTTTGACCGATAGCTATCAACCCGGCATAGAATTTGATCCACAATTTTCACCTGCAGTAGAGTTTCGTATAAACTCTGATTCTGGAATTAAAATGAATGGTTGGCCCATTGATCAAATATGAATAAACGAAGCCACTTCACCTTAACCCATAAAACAGCAATATAATACACTTTCTTTTGCATCTATTGCTGAATATATTAGAAACTACTAGAAGTAAAAATCCACGCTTTTAGAATGTGGGTTTTTACTTGTTATCACGGAGAAAAACAAATGACTTTTATTGAGAAATTAAGGCTAGAAGTACGCGAGAACCGGATACCTTCAATTTTCACCAAATCAGATGTCAGTGGAGCAGGAATTGATGATCCAAATAATAATCTATCAAATTATGACAAGAAAAATATAGGCTCTCTTAATAAAAAAGTACTGGTTTCAAAGGAAATCTCAGGTGACATGTACTACACCTTTGATGAGAAAATATTTGACTAATTGATTTACCTAATATGTAGTTAAATTTGCTAATAAAAACATACACTCGGACAAAATAAAGCTGCGTACCTTTTTTCCAGTGTTGTTAAGCGTTATTCTAATGAAAAGATAATTCATCGATTTGCTGCAATGGGTCGTTATGTAAAGCTTTCCATAGCGCCCCCTATGTATAGTAACGAACTATCATAGTTAAGAGTTCCACCTTATGCACAATCAGCGATTGCTGGCCGCGCACTATACACAGTTACAGAGCTAAAGGAATTGTATTAATGCATTATCGGACGGATGGTAACTGCACATTTTTGAGTCAGGATCCAGAAACCTAGCCTGTATTAGTCGGGGTTCGTGATAATTTCCTGAAATGGATGGGTTACGACTCCTATTCACAGGTAAAACTATGTCAAGCTTATGAAAATCTGGTTTGCTTGTAACCCAATAAAACTGCACTTTTTAGTCAGTGCCAATTTGCTCGCTATACATAGGGGGCGTATGCCGAAAGTCGAAGTTTGCAATTTTACCTTAATCATCAAATTACTTTAGATGTTAGCATTTCTTTTTATTCAGGAGCGCTAAGTCCTGATATCAACAGATTTTTAGCCTGCCCTAGCTAGCGCTAGGGTGCTATAGAGTTAAACAATTAACGACTCTTGTTAACATGTCAAACCAAGAGATAAAAAACTCGGCCGCAAGCGGACCGAGTTTTAAAACAAATCGAGCTGTTTCGGTATATTTTCTTTCTTCTTATGCTCCTTAAGCTGACCTTGAACATAAGCTCTAATCACTTCCTCATTGGCATTCCCTATCGTTTCAACAAAGTAACTTTGCGTCCATAACTTACCACCCCAGAAATATCGTTTCTTTATCTCTGGGTAGCGTCGAAAAAACTCTCTAGCAGAAATACTTTTTATTATCTGCATTACATCACTCGGAGACATTTTTGGCTCCCCTCGAACAACCATATGCAAGTGATCAACAGGTATTTCTAACTCAACGATATCAATATTATAGTCATACCCTATTTTCTCGATAATCCCTTTTAGTACTTCTCCATACGGCTCACAAAATACCTTATGCCTATATTTGGGTATCCATACAAAATGATACATTAACCGATATACATGATGCGTATTCTTCTGTAACTCCATAAGCTGAATACCTGACAATGGAAAAAGCCCCATTGTAAGCTATCCAGCTCGGGGGCAAGCCACCCGAGATTTACGCTATGCGGTTAAATGAACTTGGACTTAACAAGGAAGTGCTGAGGTGTTTACGGCTAGCTTACCGATTACAATAAATGAGTATTCATCTCAGGTGGTGGTTAGTGCATCTAAAGGTAGAATTAAATAGGGAGTTGTTATAAATTCACTTAATCTAAATAATTATACTAAGATAATGATGGCTTTATTATTATTTTGGTATAGTTGACTTTGGGTGCGTCCTCATCATAAGGAGATTTTAATCCTATGACGAATAACCTGGAAACAATACCTATGTGCTGGGAGAACAAACCAAAGCAACGATATTACAGAGTAATTATCCAGCAAAATTTATTTGGAGTCTGGTTACTGTTGTGTATTTGGGGAGGAGTCCAGAGAAAATGAGGGTGGGAAAAAACAATAATTGATGATTTAAACCAGAGAATAGACATCTTAAAAACCATTTTAACGTATTGGGAAAAACGCAGGTACAACATAGTAAGTACGACTCAAAGTAGCGGTTAAATAATGGCCAAACTAACATAAGGCCATGAAAATTAATTGATATTAAGTTTTGTTGGATAGATATGCACAGGCTTGTCCACGATTTTTGTGGATAACTTAATAAAGAGAGGAGAACACAATGATGGAGTTCATACTAAGTTTAAACGAATTCACAGTGTCTGCACTTACTATTATGTTGCTGACATTATTAACGGCGACCTATAGGCTAAATATACGTCTGGCGCAGTACGCTATTGTTGGGAAGAAATGGGAAGTTACCGATAAAATCAACAAACTGGGTAAGCGCATGGTGATGTTTGGCGGGTTAGCGACCTTGCCACTGGTGGTTATATTAATTTTAACAATCAAAAGTTCAAGTATTGAATCAGAAATATTTAGAAATATAGGAATTGTTTGCACCTTTGCCTGGTTTGCAGGATGCTTTTCTTTAATAGCATCCATACCCGTGTTAATAATGGCGTTAGTAGGACGTGTATACCTTTCTGATTTGTCGATGGTCACAGTTCTATTGGCTTTTTTTAAAACCATAAAGAACAAGTTGCAACCTCATTGGCGCATAATTGTCCTATCGGTTTCTGCAATGATACTGCTTGTTGTTATATGGCCTTTAATACAGGGGCTATTATATATTGGGGCGGTGTTGCTTTTAGGGAGAATCGGGGCACTTGATGGACATGGTAATAATGACAATAATGACAATAATGAATGGAATTATATTAATGATGATGACGATTATCTTGATATCAATAACAAAACAGATGAGGAAAATTACCAACACGAAGTTGACCTTGGTTTTCATTAATTAATATTTCAACATTTAATAGAAATGGTGAATATAGCCTATTTCAGCTTTCTTACTCCTCCTTTTACGGCAGAAATACCTAGACTCCCCCCCTTTTCACCGGCAGATGCAGATGGTTTACTTAAATCACTCCCTGCATTTGATATAGCAGTCCCAACCCTGTGCCCAGCCCAAGCTAAAGCACTAGTCCAAAACATTGGCATAACGATATACATCGTTGCTGTCGTAAAGTTAATGACCATTTCTGCTAAAGTTGGCAGACCAAACACCTGATACCAGGCTTCGGGATTAAGTGCTGTTAAAAGATTGTTGTCTAACCAGTGTGAAATAGCCCAAAGCACCGTCCAGAACTTAATAGAGAAAATAACAATGGACATAAAAATCATAGTGCCTATTCGGTACGACGAGAATACAAGAATAAAGGGAAGAAAAAGATACACCATCATTAAAATCATGGCCTGAATAACAGGGGCCGCCATTTTAACGAGGTACATTTTCGGATAAAAAGTCCCCGACTCTAGTAATGCACCAACAGACGCGGCGGTGACATTAGCAAGACCGGAGAGAGTAGCCTCGTTATATTCATTTAATCTTTTAAGTCCTTTAAATTGATATTCGTCATTTTGGATTAATGTCCTTAGCGCCACATTTTCTGCTCCTGTTGTATCAATTTTTGCAGGATTTCCTGTAGCTGTAGCTATATCATTAGCAATTTTTGTAACCCCGGATACAAAATCATTCCAAACACCTGCGTCAATTTCCCCTTTGAGAGAATCACGTAAGCCACTACCTGATGTCCCACCTGAACCAGTCCACCACTGTTTGCATGTAGGCTTTCCGTTGACAGGTGGCGTTGGAGTAATCGCCGGATCATATTCTTTATCACGAGTTGCGTCAAAGGCAAATCCTGGTACTGCTTTTTGTGATCTTTTATTGCCATATAGATTATCAACCAGGTACTTAGAACCCACCCAGTTAATATCATCGGTATCAAGGGCAGGGGGGTAACTTAGGTTGTTATTGTAATAATTTGCCATTGCAGGCGCATAGCAGTCATTAAAAAAATCCTGGACTTGTCGCCTTGTTTGAGGATCTTTAACACGGGCGTTTTTCAGTGAATATTTAAGAAAGCGTAAGTCAGCATCACAGGGTATTTTTAGGATAATCGCATTATTGACACCACCGGAAAGAGCCAGAACGCCATACCACCACAACGGCACCTTCGCTGTTCCGCCGCCCAATTTTGTTGCCGTGAATGATGAATCAAACGCGGTTGCAGTTGATCCTCCCTTAACTGAAGTCGTGCTACATGCCTTGGTATAACTTAGCCCGGTAAAATTTATAGTCATCAGTGGTTGTGCAGACAAGACGATGACCGTCAACATACTGATCATAGCTATCTCAATACGCCTCAGAGAAGTTCCCGCCGCATCTTTTGTTTCCTGACTCTCAATGGGTTCGGCAATATTCCTCAAAAACATACCGATAAACGGGAGATAGGCCAGTCCCGTTTCTTTCATTATTACCCAGATTTGATCAAACATATACCAGCCAAAGATAGCCAGATAGAGTTCAAGATAGGAAGAAACACTCATAGTAATCTGTGATTTTAGTTAATAAATAAGGAGAAAAAATCAGCCAGTACATCCTGAATAAGCAATGCCTCTATCACCAGCAACCATAAGGCAAGCCGCCATCGATAGTTAAGATAGAATGTTTTTTTAGCAGCACTCAAATGCATCCAGTTGCTAAGTTGCTCGATCCAGTAATTCCAGCCAGCAACAATAGTGATAAACATAAACAGTCGCCATAATGCAAAAACAGTTCCTGCTGAACTCACTTTCTGTACAAGTACGTCGTACCCAAAAATATAACTGACTAAAAAAACAAAGAGGGTGATCATAAATACACCCACCGCAAAAACAGTCATCATAAATTTCAGTGCGATATTTTTTTTCGTTTTTAAATGCTCGTTGGTGTCCATAATATATACTCAGGCTTACATACTTATTTAGTTAGCTGATCCTTCTTTAATCAGGCTTTTATCAAATGGATTGGCTCGCATGTCCTCACGCCCCTGTCGATCACGCTGTTCCTTTATAGATAAAATAACACCTGCCGTTTTTGACGAAAGTTCAGTTCTAATGCGTTTCTCATATAAAACATTTTCAATTTCCTGATCAAGTACCGCAACAGCATCTTTACCCAGTGCTACCGCAGGTGGAGTCTTGGACACATTGGGTTCACGCAAACCTGTTAGCAGCATACGCCGTGCAAAAAGTGATTTTTCCAGCACTCGTGACATGGCTACCTCAGATGATAATTTGCTGATAGCAATAGATTGCTCACTAGGGTCTAGCTCACGTATCGCCTGAATAACATCATAATTGACCAGAACATCCTCGCTTGATACAGAGACAACATTACTTAATGAAGCGTCCATAGTGCCATCAACAATTTTTGTCAGGTCGGTACTTATAGTGGTGACTTCTGTTTGTATTTTAGGTGTCAAACCGTGGCCAGGGATTGTTTCTGTTGCATGATTATCACTGGTTCTAATATGAGAGTCACCTAAAACATCCACAACCCATTGCGATGCGTTGGTTGGTGTAGACCAGACTTCACGTAATCGAGTCGGGTTTGTGGGTGCTGAGCTAGCGTTAGCATTTCTGTTCAGGGTCAGGTTATATCCAGCCTTAACAATGTCATGGGTAACCTGGATAACGGGCTGTGATGCCCCGCCTGCACGAACACCTTCCAGCCAGGGAATACCGTTGTCACCGTTGTTTGTTTCAACCGTTGCTTTGGCTTCTGTCACATCGACACTAGAGCTGCCGTAAGAACCCGTACCCATTTGCGCTTTCCAGTCCAGCGCTTTAGATAAATCTGTCCAGCCTGAGTAAGGGTTTTTCCCGGCTCGAATATCAGACTCCATTTGCTCACAGGTTTTATTTGCAATATTAAGCTGTGCCTCAGCCCGTAACTTCCCATTCTGGAAAAGATCATAAAGACCGGGATTCATTCTCTGTAAAATCAGTGCTGGCAGACTTCCGATAGAAGCGTTTACCGCTGAAAGCGCACCATTGACCAGATCATCAGGAATATCTTTAAATCCGTTAAGTAAATTTCTAATAGCGAGTGTTGGATTAAACTTACCGCAACTGAAGCCTAAACCATAATCTGCCGAGCCACCTATTTTAAGGTTGATAACACCTGCATTTAAGGGGGCAGAAATAGATCGTGCTCCACCGATTTTATAATAAAACTGACTATTATTAGCGTTTGCAGAAGGTGCTGCATTTGCTGTATTTACAATGCTCATCAGCAGTAAAATAAGACATGTTTTTTGATCTATTTTTTTTAGCATAACAATATACGATTAACTTGGGTACTTCATAAAATCGATGTAAATTAAAAATCCTGCTTCAACTTCACAACATGTATAAGGCCGCCATAGGATATAAATATAATCACCATTATCATCAACCGCTTCATCACTATCTTTCTCACCAAAAATATCGCACTGTATCTTAAAATCAGGCGATATTCTTTCCCACCAGCCCTCATCAAATTTGTTTTCTATCAGCTCCCCGGGTGCCCAGGTAAACATCTCATCTTCAATGAAGATTTTCATTTGTGATGCAAGGTCGTCGTCATAAATATGCGGTTCACTTTCTCGGGTGATAATGTCACCCACTCGCTGAGCAATAATACCGGCTGTTCTAGGGTCTGATTGCTGTATCACCCATCCTGAGCGAGGGTACAAGGCTCCCCAGTTATCGTCATCACCTTCTATTTCACGTTCACCAGTTGTAAATGATGCCGAATCAAGTGAATCCAGGCCAACCCACTTCCATGAAGGAATGTCCAATTCAGATGTAAAATAGATGGTTGTATCGGCTTGTGTAGGGCAATATATTTCCCCCGACAAGGGATTCCCAACCGCCAAAGCCTCCTTAAACATTAAGTCTTTATGCCCATGTTCGTTATCATCAATCTCTGGCCCTTCCGAAGGGTAGACCGGGTTATCTTGTGATGCAAAAGTACCTTCGCGGTTAACATAAACAATCACATCTGGATTAAAGTGTCCTATCTTGATGGTTGTTTCTATATTGAGAGGATAAGGCCATATCCAGATACAAATACCCACAATCCTTGGGTATAGACAAAAGCCAGCCGCATAAAGAGGCTGATTAGCTAACAACAATATTGCCAGCAGCATTGCTCTTTTTATGATGCCTTGCCTGGTGTTCATTTAGTCCTGCTCTTGTTATTCCATTGATTGTAAATATCAACTGCAGTTGGTAGGTGTGTAACACCATAGATGACAGATTGCCCGTGATTAAAAAGTATGGCAGGAAAACGTGATACGCCATGTTGCATACTTAAACTTGCTCCTTGATAGGCGGCTATAAATTTCTGCTTTAGCTCATTTTTATCCATGCTGTTAAAGCGTTGCATGATAATGGCTTTGTTTTGTTCCAGACTCGCGTTATGAGACAGACTTTTTTTAAACCCATCAATCAATCGCGCAGGATCATCAAGATTAAATACATTTACATCGACACCGCTCAAAATAAGGTTCTGAACACCGGTAATCATATATTCATCGTTGTGAATGACATCAATCGTATAACTACCCGCAATTGACTGAGAGCAGATAAACATTGATAAGATAAAGAGGATGCCAGAGCTACATCTACAAGTGACACCCATATTACGCCTCTCTTTTTTTAGTGATTTCTGCTGCAACTATTTCTACAGCCTCTATCTCTGTACAGCCATGTTCCGCCATTAGCTCATAACGGTGTGACTTCTCGTCTTTTTCTGTCATAGCCAGGGCAAGAGCAAGGGGAGGCGGGACATTACGGAATAGCATTTTCATTTCATCGGTTAAAATGACTCCTTCAGTATATTGTCCAGGTGATTTACGAGCCGCTAATAGCATTCTTTTCTCTTCGTCAGACAAATCCTTAAAACGTGCAATTTGATCCACTTCCTCTTTGGGCATCACCAGACACATCCACCACTCCAGCATATTAAGCATTTTCTTACTGGCATCTGGAAAATCCTCAAGGTTTTGGGTTGCAATCCAGAACCAGGCTCCTAGTTTTCGCCACATTTTCACAATTTTGATCACGTAGGGCGCTAATAATGGATTGGTGGTGATAATATGGCCCTCATCAGTAATAACGATAGTAGGGCGGTTATCATTTTGGTTGCGTTCAACTAGATCATGAATATGATTCATTAAACCAATATAGGCGACCGTTAATTGATCCTCATAACCCTCCCTGGCTAAAATACCCATGTCAGTAATGGTGACATCCACATCAGGCCAGCGTATTCCAGGTCGATTAAAAAAGTGCCCCGCCAAACCATCGCAGAAAAGACTCATACCGTCTGCCATTTCATGTGCCCGTTCAGTTCTTTTTTCAGGTAAATCTTTAAGGTTGCGGAATGCTGCGACGACATCTTCTGTTAAGACCTGATCTCTACCCACATCAAATACAGTTTTTGCTGCCAATAAAATAGCCTTGCGTATCACAAGTCGATCAGAACGCGTCATTCGATCATCTTCGCGTTTGTCGCCCCCCGTAATCATAATGCGTGCGGCAATCTCCATTTCACCTAATAAATCCCGTGCCGCATCCTCATCATCATCCGAATCAACATCTTTCTCAGCTATATCATCCAATGAATCTATCGTTTTTTTTGTTTTTTCTTTATAGCCTTTCAGAAGCTTTATAGCCTCTCCAAACGGCGGGAGACTGACATCTGTGTTCGGTGACATTGTTACCTGATTAACGCTCACGTCTTTACTACTAAGATACTGCCCCAGTAAACCAAATGAATTACCGGCTTCTATGATAAATATACGTGGACGATAGATAGCCATCATTTGCAAGATTAAATACACCAGCGTTGCAGATTTACCTGCTCCAGTTGGGCCTATGATTAAGGCATGAGCATTCTTTTTACGATCCCGAATATTCAGTGGATCAAAAACCAGTGGCTCTGCACCTCTATTGAAGAAAACTAACCCCGGATGTCCTGTGCCAGTAGAGCGCCCGTACAAAGGCAACATATTAGCGATATGTTTTGAAAAAACTAATCTCGATCTACGTGCTTCTTTTTTATCGTGATCATAGTTATAGGCCATCGGTAAGTTACGAATATAACTATCCATAGAGGTAATATCATCTTTTTCAAGAATGGGCTGAATGCTATTTGCCAGCAATAGTGAATTTACGTCATTAATCTTTGAATGCAGGTCATCCTCGTTATCTCCCCTAACGTACAGTGCTATTTGAACGGGAAATAACTTATTGTGTTTTGCCATCTCCATCACCGCCTTTTCAGCATCAATAGCCGCTAATTGCGCCTCGGCATAATCACCTACCGCCCCCTTTTGAACTTTGGCTAAATGATTGCGCACCTCATCCTGTGCTTTAATAATTAGAGTGATTACCAGAACTGTATTTTCAGGCGTTTCATCAAAAACAGCGGAAATACGATCCCCAACCTGACGTTCTGCACCAAATAACCCAATCTCGGGAATACGCTTTAAATTTTGTATGATAATTGTTTTGTGTGGCAACCCATCAAACCACCAGATTCCTCGTTCATGATCAGAGCTAGGCAAACCCAGCACTAAGCTTTCAGCAAAATCATAACCAAAGGGCATCTCATCATCCCCCGGATACGGCGACTTATTTAATAATGCTTTGGTTGATCCGCCTGTCATGTCGGGTGACGGGTTAAACCACTGGAACATCCAGTTGTAGAGATCACGACCAGCACACCTCTCGATACGGATACCCACCGATGACATAGAAGCGGTAAATTTGGATGCTATTTCATTTAACTCATCTTCCTGTGATGTATTTAAGTATCCATAAGTCATATTTGTGGGTTTTCTGCGCCGGTACAGCGTTGCTCTAACGCGTCTAATTTGTCCACGCCACGGATTCCCAGTGACTAACTCATCAACAAATAATCCTCCTGTTCGAGATATGTTGCCAAAATGCTCACCTAAAGATCCCATATATGAATTAGTTAACGTGCTATCGACTGCTCTTGGGTGAATATAATCGACATAGCTTTGCATCTCTTCGTCTAAGTTAGCTTCATCCTGAAGATATAACTGAAATATCCAGGGCTCAGTCTCTTCTGGAAGTGAGGTGATGGCTACTTGTATTTTATCGCGCAGGTCAGCCATAAAAACATCGCTTCGTGCTTCTGTCCCCACCGTATAAATAGTAAATAAGGCCCCAACGCTATAACCATCATCCAGTAAAAAACACTGACTATCCGCACTGTATTCAAGCCAGGGCAAAAGTTTGGTAAATGAATCTTGTCGCTGGTACATTTCTCTCATACGAGCCTGAGTTGACGGCTTGTCTGTCGCTCTACGGTTATAACTAACAGGTTTGGTTTTTTCTTTCTTCCCCGCTTTAAAAATCCTGGATAACATTAATACTTCTCCTCGCGCTCACCCGGTAAGGCATACTCAACCTTTTCATACAATGTAAATGCAGTGGAGTAACCCGGAACAGGGTGTCGCTCTGCACCCGCTAAATGCGGATATATATACAGCACCAAAGTAGGGTTGGATAATCTCGGAAAAAGTTGTTTAATTTCATTACCCGCTTCTCTTGTATAGCCGATCAAATCATAATCGGCCTGGTGAGGTCTGCGGGTTATGCGTTCATCATGTTCGCTATTAGTCTTGTCGTCATCTTGATTATCGGTTTCGTCATTTTCATCTTTGCGCTTTGCTAAGGGTGCGCCGCTAAACTGACTGTCATAAACTTGCTTCATTGTCGGTCCTTCCTGGGGAAGGATGCTGGATGTACTATCACTTGCACACCCCAGAACAAGGCTAATCGAGGTACAGGCTATGAGCATTTGCATTTTGCTTTGCATAATTTGTTTTTCTCCCGTTTAGTTCATAATCAATAGGCAGTTCTGCATCGACATGAACCGCCAACTCAACACCGGTATCAACATAAATCACATCAAAAGATTGTGCGCCGCGCTCTTTTAGATATTCAGAAACCTCATCAACACCACCCGATAGTGCGTTATACCCTGCGTATTTAATAGCATCCCCCGTTATAACTGAAGTTGATACACCGCCTATGGGTGATACTGTATTCGTGACTTCACCTTGAGCAAATGCTTCTGCTGCTGCCGATGCACCCGCTGCAAATATACGTCCCGATAAATAATCAATAGCGTTACTAATGCGCTCACCGGAGACACAGGGAATACCGCGTCGATCCGATATCCATCCGAGCGGTCTATCCCCTGTTTGCGACTGCCCCGTGTTTGCACTTTTTTCCTGTAAACTGCCGTCATCTGATGAGAGCGTTCTAATGGTGCCATCATCAAATACATAGGTCACTGAATGCACCGATCCTCTGACACACGAGAGCGTCCAGTCCCCTATCGCGGTTCCGCTAAATATCATGCCGTTTAGAAAAGGCATGGTGATGCCATTTGCGGCCAGGTTATCTTTGCCAACAATCACTTTGAAAGGAAATGGTTCCTGCACGACACCACCCAACGGAATGCGACCAATAAGTGCGGTCATACTGGTTGAGCCTATTAATGTGGAATTGCGCGGAACGGTATAGACTGGCTCCTGGGTCTTGATAGTCGTGGGCAATGCCGGGCTTTTAAATTCTGTGCTTTGCATATCTGTTCCCTCTGGATACAGTAAACTACCCGTATGACTTGTATTGCTATGCTCTTTGTCTCGTTTTGTACCCAATGGCTCTATCCAAACGACTTGCTGAATGAGACTTTCAGTATCGGTAATACCGTTGCCATCCAGACCAAATCCAATAGGGATGTCCTGGTCGTCATTATTTTGTAGCTCCCTGGTATTGCGTTCGTCCTGAGATGTCTGCATGTCATTAATGCGATCATTAAAATAGCTTAATTGCCTGGACATTTCGTCCACCACTTTATTAACACCTGTTTCAGGCGGTTTCTCCTTCAGCTCTTTGCGTAACTGTGCGCTTACCTTGGCTTCAATTTCGTTGCGCTGATTCAACAGTGCCTCACTTTTTTCTGTCAGCACCTTGTTTTGATTTTTTACCAGATCAACTTCTGCGGTTAATGACCGTATCGTGTCTGCTGGGGAATCTACATCGGGTTTTCCGGGTTCTGGAACTTCTGATAAGGCCGTATAACTTTCCCTTTCGCTATCACAGGACTTAATTCCGACAAAAATAACCATGAAAAGCACGATAGCTGCCGCAATAGGCAGAATTTTATTTGATGGCATTTTCAGAACAACTCATGATAGGGGCGGTCTGATATCAAATACAGAGCTGATGTATCGTATTCTGAGCCTCTGGGCTGTAGCTGTGTATACTGAAAAGTCGCTGCTTGCCATTTTCCACGTATTTTTCGTGGATCGAGTGCTATCCATTCACTGGATAAATTTTTTAATTCAATCGCCGTTACATAAAGCGAATTCTTCTTCCAGGCTGCAACGGGTTTTGCAGAGATCATTGCTCCCTGTATCAAGTGTGTTATCGCCTCTCTATTAACCGGCGTTCTATAAATATCCTGGTTATTTTGTAATAATCGAGTGGGGGCGAATAGTTGCTGAGCGGCAAATCGCGTCAGTAGAATATAGCCAGGTGAGTTTTGTTTTGGCGACAAATAACCATCACCTTGATTAGATTGGTCTGCGACATCCGGGCTTGTTTGCGATGCCTTTATGCTCACTTCTATCGGCTCATCAGAAACACCCTTTTCCTTTGCACTTAGATCAACCAGGTAGATGACGCTACCGTCAACTGCGCGTATCTCAATACGTTGAGACTTAAACGCTTGATACGCCAGCCAATAAACGGTGTTATTATTGATTTGTGTTCTGAGCTGGCTATTTATTTCCACGGGCAAGCCAATTCTGACCGGTGTCGGAAACGTAATCATCCGCTCTTTATTAATGGCAAGTGTGATTTTTAAAGGTTTTTTATCCCAAAATATACGCTCAACAGAGTCCTTTGCAAAAGCGGGGAGAAGTGCTATTGCGTATAAAAGACAGATAAGGGTTATGGTTACTTTATTTATTTTCATCTGCCCTGCTTTATTCTATTCCCATGGGCTTATTGGCATCGAGTTTAATCGGGCCTTTTCCTGAAAAACCAGCTAATGCCAATCCCCAGGGGTTACTTTCCGGATCAACATCAAATCGTGTAATACGCAATGGATAGCGTATATTCACATTCTTAACCTGCATACCGTTAACGAATTCCTGAATGTTGTAATCTAGCCATACAATCCAGTTACTATCGTCCAGTAGGTCTACCCGTCTTTCTTCGTATCCATGTCCCGGGATTTCCTGAATAAATCTAATGCGCCCGGTTAACTCACCTTGCTGCCTGCGCTTTTCCATGTCTTTAATCAATTCACTTCTAAAGACCGGGGTTAGATACGGGCTTACATTAAAGATTTGTTGTCCATAGTTTTTCACACCATTTTCATGCCACCGATAGATTTGCTGAAATATGTAGCTTGCGAAACTGTACACATTGACACCAGATATCTCATCTGCATTGATCACAGCACCAGAACGTATATCTGGCGGGATATGGATGCGTATGTCAGACGATGCATTTCGCCAGCCAATCCACAAAAAGACATTAATCAATACCATGGTGCCGATAATGACTCTTAGTGTTGTAATATGTGAGCTAAGGCTGCTGTTTAAATCCCTGTAACGCATGGTTAATCTCTACCCAATGACCAAGCGCCATCTTTGTGAATAATTTTTGATTTTCTAATGCCTAGGTGACTCAATTTTAATAACATATTATGTTGGTAATAATTATCTGGGCGGCCTCTTTTTATATATTGAAAGTAGGTGGAACCAAAAAAAACAGTTAATAAAACACCAAAAGCGGCAATGCCCAGAGACATTGCTATAGAGCCTAATAGTGTCGCAATGATCATGCCCATTGGCACCCAAAATAGCACCGCAACTAAAAGGATCATGCCTAATTCAGAATTAGTGCTACCTCTAAATATGACAGGCTCATTATTTAACCTGTCTGCTAACGTTTCTGATGACTCCATGTTTGTTAGTTATGTAATTGTGGTGGCTGCTTCGCCCAGTAAATAGCTGATAAAAACCATAACACCCGCTGCGACAACGGCTGTTAAGCCAACCTCACCCCACTCGGCTTTTCCTGATCTTGCTTCATTAAATTTGGACATGGTAATCCATGATATCCAGAGAAATGCGACCGTTGCTATCAGTAAGCCAATTACTAATCCGGCATCTTTTGAATATCCTTTGATTAATGCAAGCCAATCACCTGCCGCTGGTGCCGTACTCGGTGCAGCCGCTGTAGGAAGTGCCGCATAGACCGTCTGCCCGAAAGCTAGATAGGCCAGCATAAGTAACGATGTTCCGTTTCTAACCATTTTTTTCATAAATTTCATTCTCCATAATTAAGGTACAAATATATAACCCGTAAACATCGCAATAACCGCCCCTTTTGATGTCATAAACATCATTCGATAAAAGTCACCTTTTCCTTCTTGCCATAGGCGAAACTCTGCATAGACTAGCCACGCTAGCCAGCAAAGATAGACAACCGCTAAAACAGAACAAATGACCAGGAGTAATTGTGAGGGTAAGACATTGTGTGATGACAACTTAAATGCAGTAATTTGTGCGCCATCCATAATTAACGCCGATAGTTGCTATCAATGGGTGGGAAATTACGTGGGTGTATTCTGGGAGCATTGATATGCGCCTGAATACCAGATTTAATGCGCTCAATATCACGCGCTAGCCACTCATACTGAAATTGTATGCGATCACCCTTATTAACCAGAGTTTCCGCCTCTGCTATCAGAGGGGTAATTGTCTCTAGCTCATGAATAATAAGAGCTAACTTTGCTTTCTCAGCATCAATGTCGGCATTAACATGAGGTGTTGTCATCAACAGTATGCTAATAAGGATCATTTTTTTAAGGGGCATTTTGTGAATATCTCTTGCACTAAATCTGGGCCTTATTGTTACTTTTTTACAAAAAAAAACCACAATAAACCCTTATTGAAATCGAGAGGGTTTACTGTGGTCAGAGGGGGATTAGTCTTTATGAGCTTTTCGGCAAATCTCTCAGTTGTCGTCGTGTAGGAACGGCTACTCTATAAATATTTTTTAAATGTTGATGCTGTAATTGTAATGGATAAAGCAAATAAAAATGCAAAAGGTAAAACAACGAGGTTTGGGTGAATACTCACAGGCGTTGCTAAATAAATAATCCATGGCAGGATTAATGAGGGATAGATGATTTTTTTGGCCCAATGATAGATAAATGAACTTTCTCTACCTGCGCTCCAGCGCCGGATATCTCGCCTCACTAAACCATCAATAAGCCCAATGAACGATAGTAATACAAACGCGGGCATGGCAAGTATAAGAACGGCCAGGCGCACAGCAAAGATTTGCGTGACGGTGGACATCGCTAGAATGTATGCGGATAGATTTTTATAAAGTTGATGCAGTCTATTTCTAAATGAGCCTTTTTTTGCTGACCGAGGAGTCGA
>Ga0233443_1000986_pt1 | contig 27026 bp, 27 predicted proteins | sample SI_123_September_2_FD_182784 | JGI IMG/M metagenome (GOLD analysis project Ga0233443, IMG submission 182784) | Seawater microbial communities from Saanich Inlet, British Columbia, Canada - SI_123_September2016_200_MG | ecosystem: Environmental > Aquatic > Marine > Inlet | place: Canada: British...
TTTATTAAATATCTTAAGATTTTTATAATATTTCACAGAATGAGTATTTAATACTTTGAAAATAGTTTTAGTAATATTTCGTCTAATATTTAATATTGTTTCTATAGCGTTTTGATAATATACTTTATTGTTATCATTTGCAACTAGTGTATCAGCAACATCTTTCAATCCTTTACTAACAACGTCAATCTCTATTTTCATAAGATCATAATATACTTTGGATTTACTGACATTTAATAGTTCAAATAATTTAGCTATTAGGGCACAATGATGATACATTTTGTAGCAATTTTTATATGTTGTCAACATGGTGGTATCAAGAGTAACAGTTTGTAAATGTTGTATTTGATTTTTAAATCGCAACATTAATGCAATGATTAAATTATAATTTTTTATTTCATCAGGATCTATGTTAATATTTCCAGTTAACAATATATTATGTTGACTTTGTGCAATATTAGCAATAGTTAATGTTAATGTTTTCATATCATTGAATATGGGAGCTTTAATGAGCGGACTTGCTATAGCGCCATCCACTGCAATTGGTGCTATAGCAGCATTGTTTAATCCAACAAACGCTTTCTCATTATTATAATAAGAAAATAATGATTCGTAATATGTGTTGACCACAGTATTATATCCTCTACCATATATTTTATTATTTACTGGTGTGATAAGAGCTTGATCTTTAATTTCAATTATATCACCCACATTCATAATATTTTTTAATGCTTTTATTAATGGATCAGTTACAAGTTTGTGATATTCTTTCGGTACATATGTAGTGTTCCAACGATTAAAAGGACCAATGGGTACTGCATCTGGTCTATCTATAATATTATGTAAAACTCTTTCGTAACTGTTTTTATTTGCCATGTGTTTATTAACATTTCTCAACATATGTTTTACAAACTCTTTGTCGTATATTCCGGATCTGTCCATGTTAACCACCAAATCTAATGCTTTATCCATAAATTCATCTATCCATAAATAAGTGGTAGCGTTATCTGGATTTCCGTTTAAGTTGGCATTTGTACGAAAATGATTATCTGACATATCATGTACTGATGCTTGTATTTGATTACGAGGATTTACACCTGGAATTACAGCAACCATTATACGATCATATGCTATCATATAATTTACATAGTGATTCTTATCGGTAATAGGTTCTCTGGGTTCACGAATAGCATCAGTAAAATTATGTTTTTCTACTACTTTTTGCACCGTTCTAAATATTAATTCATCAATATCATTGGGCAACACAACAGCACCTGTAAAATCAACAATATCTGCTCTATTACCATAGTGAACATTGTCAAAAAAGTAACGTTTGAAAAAAGTTAGTAGAAATGCATAAAATGTAGCAACAATCTTTTCACAATGTTCTACCTTTTTATTATCAACATTTGCAAAATCTTTGGTAAAATTATCATTCAACAAATCATAATCAGTTAATGATGCATTTGCAGCATCCTTTTTAATCTTTAATAGCCAATTATTATCAAGTTGCTCTAAAAATGATGGTAAATAATTACGTTTTCTACCAGTAATTAACGTATCATAGAATGCATTGATACTATCATTACCATTAGTCTTATTTAAATGTTGATTAATGTCAATACCGGTAATTTTTTCATTAGCGTACATATGTAATAATAAATTATCACTAACATTATATTTAGAATCAACCGTAAAATTTGTAGGCACAATAGCAAAAAATGGCAACAATTTATTGTATGCAAATTGTTCCAACATTATGATCATAGTATTATATATATTTTCTACTTTTGATTCAATAATTGATTTGCAATTAGTAATATCATGTCCTAAACATATTTTAATACAATATGTTTTAGCACTCATACCTGCAGAAAAATGCGTTTTCATATAATCATTGACTTGTTTAGATTGTAAATGTTTATATCTCATGGCAATATGCATATTTTTCAAAACATTTTCATTATATAAATCCTTAATACTTATTATTTGTCTCTCGATAGTGCCATTTTGTTCCCTAGTATATGTCATGATGGTGTGATCTGCATATGGTAATGTAATTTCCTGTGGATTATCAATCAATTTACTCAATGCTGAAATATAATGAATATGTTCTAAACTTTTACCCAAATTAGTTATTATGAAATCAAAATCGTCAACTTTTAAATGTCTGGCCATTGACGATAATGCCTTCATGGTAAGATTTGCTTGTTCGATGAATTGAATTGAACTTTTCTTAAATCCTAATATATAATTATCATTACGTTTGCTCATTGCGAATAATTCAATTACGAGGTTACGAATTTGTTCATTTATAGTTGTCCATGGTAAAATACTAGCCATGTATTTAATCAAATATGGATAATTTAATGTTTTTAATGAATTGAATGTATCAACACCATCTGTAACTCGTGAAACTTGATCGCTTAGCCAATTATGATTAAAATTTGCACTTAATAATGGATTAGGAATGATTTTATTAGCATCATTTGCTTCATTTTGAGCAGCATTAACCATGCCATCATTCATATCATAATATGCTAAATTAATCACCAAACTAAATTGTTGTTTTGGATTACCAATATTATCACTAATATCTACAAAAGTTTTATCGTTTGGATCAGGATTAGTACTAATAAAATACTCGTTTAATCCGTTGCCGGATATGTCATTTATATCAGCGAATTTATACAAGTCATTGTCCGTTCTAGCAACATTATCAATAGTATTTAATAAAGTTTCTACCATATCATTGCCAAATTTAACCTTTGATCCTGGATATAAAGTATATAATTCGCGAATCGGTGCAATATTTGATGTGCTAATAATATTCTGATATATGATTTGTTTGATATCTGATTCCTTGTATGGGATATCATATATATTCATATATTTATGTAATAATGGTAAAACTTCTTCATATTTACGTTTGTATAATAATTCAGTGCTCGTAAATATAGAGGGCATGATATTATTTTTTAAATTTTTCTCCAAAACATTTGTCATAATAGCTTTTTTAATTTCTTCCATTTTTTTATAATACAACGTCATGCGATCAAATGGATTACTATAATTAACAACATCTACTTTTAATTCATCAATGCTATTTACAATATTTTCTGGAAAAGCAATACTTCCTTTCAACTGTTTAATTGAAGCATCTACTAATTTTTCAATCAATTTATTTTGAGACACGGTATCTGTTTTATAAATATTTTTAATTTCTTTATCAATATCAAGATTATCAACCGCATCTTTAATTAATATTTTATATATGTTACTCATTAATACAGTGTTTTCGGTAAATTTGGTGTACAATGATTCAATATCACCACCATCAACATTAATATCTTGACCCTTTTTGAGAATTGTTGCAATAATTTTCTTTGTAATATCTTTTGTTTTTGTTTTTTTGTTTCTATCTTTTTCTATCAAATTTAATGGTAAATTTTCTTTTGGACAATCTTTCAATGTTATCAAAGTAGCATAATGTAATGGAGTTAAATTATTTTCGGTTTGCGAATTAATATTAATGTTGTGATCTAATAAACAAGTAACAATCTTTTCATAACCATGTTTGACAGCACAATGTAATGGAGTATTACCATGTTCATCATATGAATTAATAAATACTTTTCTAATATCAATCAAATATGTTAAAAATTCTATTTTTTTATCTTGGGAAGTTTTTTCGTTTGGAATATTTATAACTTCATTAAAAATAATTTTGCCATCAAATGATAAATTTAAATCAATACTTTTTTCGAGTAGAAAATCTATCACGGCACCAAAATTACCTTGTGTAACTAACGAGTATACCTGAGCCATATCTTCTGAAGATTCTCGTTCTGGGGGCGCAGGAAGATCAACGAATGATTTTTTCATAGGAGCTTTCATGGGGGGTTTTTTAGATAAATAAGTATTCATTTATAATTGTATTGTATAATTTTTTTTACCAATCAAATATAATGTCGCGCAAATTATACATTACTGAAGCAAATAATACTGCATCATATTATAGTACAACATATACCACAACAAATACTACGACAAATAATTACGATGCATCTCTCAATACGTTGTATGATGCGGTATTAACTAATATGTCAAATATATCTGGTCATAATACGTCCTTGAATGTTGTGATCGCTGATGTAGCCAATCGTGATACATCATTAAATACCACATTCGCTAATGTTGCTGCTCATGATGCATCGTTAAATACAGTGTTCAATAGCATATCAAATATAATTTATCATGATACATCCTTGAATGCCGTTGTTGCAGATATAGCTACGCATGATGCATCGTTAAATGCTTTGATAACAGATGTCGCTAATCATGATGCATCGTTAAATACAGTGTTTGATAGTATAGCTAATATAATTTATCATGATACGTCGTTAAATGCTTTGATAACTGATGTCGCTAATCATGATGCATCGTTAAATACATTGTTCGATAATATTGATGATCATGATACATCGTTAAATGCTTTGATAACAGATGTCGCTAATCATGACACATCGTTAAATACTTTGATAACAAATGTCGCTAATCATGATACATCTCTGAACACTGCATTCGCTGATATTGATGATAACACATCACGTATCAATACTAATACATCTATTATTGTTAACACGGTAATTGCTAATATAAATACTAATGCTGCCAATATAGCTAACCATGATACTTCTCTCAATACTGCATTTGCTAATATAAATACTAATGTTACCAATATAAATACTAATGCTACCAATATAGCTAACCACGATACTTCTCTCAATACTGCATTTGCTAATATAAATACTAATGCTACTGATATTGCCATCAACACATTAAATATCAGCAATTATGATATTTCTATAAATACAATTGATATGGTAATATCTAATGATTTAAACGTTGCAAATGCATCCATATTACAAGGTGATGTTTCAATGAATAGTAATGTGGATATAAATGGTACTTTAACAATGTCAAATGGTATAATATTTAATCATGTTTTAAAAACTACTAATTATAGCGTGCTATCGTCAGATTATTTTGTTGAAATCGATACATCCGATGGTGCAATAACGGTTACATTACCTGATTCAAGCACATTACCAAAAGGACAAGTATTTATAATTGTTAATGAATCAGGCGGCAATACTGTAACAGTTACAGCACCAATTAATGAACCAACAATAACACAAATTGAATTAAATGAAACGGTATCATATTATAATACAGGTACGCTATTTCGTGCGTTCTAATAACATATTATTATGTTATCATTAAAAAAATTTAATTATGGTACAGCTGAAGACTTAACCATGGCTCTATCACTGGTGATAGCACGAAGAGTATAATTTGAACGTTCGTCAGTGGATAACATGGTTAAAAGATTGGAGTCACTGGGTACAACAACCTGTTCGGGGATATTATCATTAATTTCATTAAAACGAGCGTGGAAATCAGTAGAATCAATGAAAAAAATATTATCACCATTGTCTTTGCAAATATTATTGTCGCGAAGAGATTGCTGTTTCTCTCTCAATATATCTTTACCATTTGTTTCTAAAAATCTGTTATATTCGTATAAATTTTTAGCACCAGATTTAACTCTATCTTCTTGATTGTAAATACTTGCACTTCTATATTCCGTAAGCTCACGTGCCAAATTTACACGAGCAGGACATTTGCAACATTTGCCATATTTATTATTCAAACTCATATTATAATAATGTATAATATAATATAAAATTATGCTTCTAATATTTTTTCAATTAGTTCTTTTTTATTTAACTTATGTTTGCCAGATGATAACGCAATCTGTAAACTGGTTGCTTTAGATTTAACATCAGCAACACTCATTTTTTGCATACTGGTACGTAGTGCATCTATTCTCGCTTCTTCAATGCGTGCAATTTCGGATTCCTCATCTTCCTCCTCTATTTCCTCTTCCTCTAGCTCCTCTTCCAATTCATTATCTTCAGGCACCCCGTAATCAAAATCTTCCTCTACATCGCCCTCTTCGTGTACAATTACTTCATCATCACTATCACTATCACTATATTGCATATTAGTATTTTTCAATATGTCTACAACAGATACAGGTGTTGCTTCTTTAACAATATACATTGCATCACTATAATCATTTCCTTCCATCATTGTAACATCTACATCGGTTACTGCATTTTTAATCATACTGGATGTGGAAAGTGAATTTTCACTATCAATTATTGCTACATTAGTGGCAGGTGATTTTGCTGCATCAGAAACTAATTTATCGATAGCGCCTTTAATTATATTAACTTTGGGACTAAATACAGGTGCTTCAGATGACACGCATTTCTTTACGGCACAAGTTTTAAATTCTTCAATAACTGGCTTTTTATTAAATTCACTGGCTTTATCATTAAACACTTCGATTGGGACTTTGTTATTAAAATAATCTGTTTCTTGATCTGATTTTTCCGCCTTTGCGTTTTTTGATGAACCCTTATCTTTTATCATTTGTTTTATCACAGCATCTCTGGATGATATCACATTGGTCATGTCGCATATTTGTTCTTTGTAATCTTTGATTGTTTCGACAGATTTAATGACTTTATAAATTAAATAAGAGAACATTACTATTGCTAAAATTATTGCTAATGTCAGTATATATTTATTAGTTTCGGGCATAATTAATAATTAATATTATTAAAAATAAATTATTTTAAACACATTTATTTTTCATTAAAGTTAATTTATAACATATTTACATCATGTTTTCATATATACCTTCGCCTAGTTTAATACCATACGAGTTACTTATAGAAGACATCTTATTAGTTATTCCTGAAGTTATTTGATTTAGTATATCGTCTAATGATATTGAAGTTACAATTGTTAAAAATACTGCAGCTAATAAAAGTTTATACAAGTCCTCATTATTTACAGTTGTCGAACATTGTGTGTCAATTGAATTGTACATATTTGTTCCAACATACACCATAAATATACTTAATGCTTGAAATAACATATGTTTCATAGGTAGTACTTCCAACAGCATTGATAGCGGGATTCCAATAAACGGTATCACTGATACAAATTGACTAGATGCTCGTAATCCTTGTGCCATTGCACTGGTGAGCATGTAACTAATTATTGAATCAAGTGCTATTTTAGACCACTCTGCTTGTCCTTTACTATCATTTTCACATACTTGTGTAGATTTATACCAATATGCAGCCATAAAAGCGCCAATAACAAGAAATATTTTAAATACATTTCTAATTGGATGATTTAGTGCTATTAACGACCCAATAGCATTTGCCACCAATGGTAACCAAACCATACTATCCCATGGTACAATATCACCTAAATCTTCAACATAACCAAACATCATATATATAATTGGTACAATAGTTAGTGGTGGTAGAGCAAAGAAAAATAACCATGGCTTATCCATTGAACCACCCAATAGAGCAAAACGAGCATATAACTGACCATAAAACGGAACAGTTAATGTTAACAACATTGCAAATGCATTATCCACATCATTTAAAAAATTTAATCCATCTGTATATTTTTGAACATATTCATCAATAGTTACAAAAAAATCACCAAGTTGATTGATAACTTTAATTATTTCATTGATGGCATCCATGATTCCTCCCAAAGTTGCATCAGCAATATCTTCTATTCCTTTAGCGGCATCATCAGCTACTTTTTCTGTTTCATCGGCAACAGTGTTAGCCGTATCTTCAACTCCCTTTTTTGTATCATCAACGGCTTTTTTAGCACTTTTTGATGCATTTTTAACTCCTTTCTTTGCTGATTTAGTTATTGACTTAAAACTAAAGTTCTCTTGTGTCGTTGATTTTGATACCATTTCAATAATATATTATTATATATTATTTTAAAAAATTTATTTCTTAGAATTTATTTTTATCATTCAATTTCTTGATATAATCCACTGATATATTATCACTACCTATCACATATCTTGATTTATCAAAATCTAAAAGATTGACTGGATATCCTGATGTCATGGAAGGACAAACTGGACACTGATCTTCTTGATAATAATCTCTAATCATTTCATGAGGAGGTCTAATTTTAGCAGGATCAACCATGGTATAACCGGTAGTATCCCATTCATCATCTTCACGTGTTATACGAGGTTGCATTTGTTCGGGTGTAAGTTGATTATATTTCATGTCACCATATAATGCATCCTGAACCATGCCATTTCTATCAATATATTTATCTTGATTGGCCATTTGTTGTAAGAAATTGGGAATGGTATCATTGGTATCTAATGATTTTATTATACCTTCCAATTTATCAATCTTACTAGATAAATCATTAATCATACCTTGATTATTTGCATCATTTTTAACTTTATTCAATGTATTCTTTAATTCGGGCACCTTGTTAACAATATTTGCAATTTCAATTATATTTTGAGGAGCAGTTAATACGACACGACCTATGGCAACGGGATTTAATACAGTCATGTTATAAATTTTTGTCATTAAGTCTTTTACAGTAGGATCAACAATTTCTTGGACTGTTTGGTAAATTTTCTTTAAATTAGCTTCGTTTTTAATATTTTTGATAATTGTCTGTACATGATCTAATATTTCACGATCGGATAGTGTGGGTTCCACGGACACAACAACCTCTGGTGCCACGGACACAACAACCTCTGGTGCTACAGGTGCAACAACCTCTGGTGCTACAGGTGCAACAACCTCTGGTGCTACAGGTGCAACAACTTCCGCTTCAAAATTCTCTCTAGCTATAATGCGATCATATAAAAAGTAGATAACTAAACCAGAACCAACAAATAGATAAATATTTTCAATTTCTACTTTTCTCTTAGGAATATATTGATATACAACACACAAAACCAACACAACGCATAAATAATTAAACAAAATAGTTTTCATTCTATAAACTAAAAGTGAGAAAAATTATAATATTTATTAGAATGTTTTGTAATTATTGCGATGATTATTGATAGAAATACGTTTTTAGTAATACCATTTAATTCAGGAATTAAAGATAATGTATCAAATAACACGAAATATAATACAAATCCAACACACGTTTGTTTTATGTTGTACATGATTAATGATGATTTAATAGGTTTGTATTGACGCATCAAGTTAACTATATCAAACAATAAATTGAATAGAAACATTGTTAGAAATAATGTAAGTCTATGAGATGATGCAAAAAACACTTCATTTTTTGTTACAATAAATAATATTCCTATGATTGCTATAAATAATTCAATAATTTTATCCATTAAAATACAATAGTTATTTTTTATGATAAAGAGAAATAAAAATATTAAATATAATTAACAATATAATTAATACATGTATTGCGACAAATATTATTAAGTATTTTTTAAGGTGAGAATTGAATTTAGTTAATAATGGATATATTAAATATTTATCTATAGTATCATCGGCTACATGCTTCTTTAATAAGTCCCAATTGTGCTGTGATTTAAATTCTTCGATAATTTTTTCAACCAATTGCTGTTTTATATTATTCCACATTGGTTTTATATTATAGAAAAAAATATTACATATGAAATTAAAAAATATATATTATTATTATTAAAATGAGTAATAAACTAAATAATGACATTATGGTTGCTTTGGGTATTCTCAGCATCTTAACATTAATATTATTATTTAGAAGATATAAGAACAAGAATGTAAATACATTTAATAATACAGTATCTGCTCCACCAAAAAAAGAGAAGAAAAAAGTGCGTATAAATCCTGTGCCAATATTTTCTCCAATGATGGGAAAGAATGACAAATATTGGGAAAATGTTAGTGCAGAATCTGGTAATAAAATAGTTATATTAATGTGTTATGCCGATTGGTGTCACAATTGTACAGAATTAAAACCAATTTTTACAAAGTTAGTTAGAACTCAGCCTTTACCATCAATACAATTTGCAATGGTTGAAGAAAAAGAACAAGGTACTAGCGAATATAAGAAATATTTAGAAGGTTTGGAAGGTTATCCAACAATTAAAGTTATTAACAATGGCTTATCATCGGAATATAGAGGACCTCGTGAACGTCAAAGTATTTTAACATATGCCAAAACTTTAAAATACAACAATAAATAATTAAATGTTATAATAATATAATATGAATTTCGATAAAATTGATATTATTCAAAAGATTAAAGGTTTTAAAATCTATAGTCATGAAAGTGGAACTATGGAAAAAATTAAATTTTGCTTGGAAGATATAGTGAGTCCTTTTGCCTTAGAGACTTTTAATAAAGTGACATATATCAATTGGGAAATACCTGATGATGTAGTAAATGTAATATTATGTGTAGAAGATAGTTTACAAAATGAAATTATATCAAGATATCCAACTTATCAAACATGGAAATGGTTAACAACTATAAGAGGTAAAGATAATTATACAAAATTATTAAGAACAAAATCATCGTTATTAATTGAAAAAAATATAAAGACAAATATAACCATAATACTTGATAAATTATGGACAGATGATAAAACTAAAACATTTGGATTGTCTTGGTTATCGGAATAAATTTATTCAGTGGATTTTTTGTTTTGTTTTTGTTGATAATGAATATCTATTGCCTGTCTAACAGCCATAATATCAATATCAGCAACATGCTTTTCGGTAACATATTGTTTCATTTGTGATGCACGATCATAACTATTTAATTCAGGGTGTTCACTTTTAGTATAATTATATAATCCAGCCTTTAATATTTTACTTTCTTCTAAAGAATAACCTAAATCTTGAATCATTGATACAACTTGTTCATGAATTTGTGATGATGTAAATTCTCTAGATGATACTTTACTGTCATCTTTAGTAGCACTCTTTGCTGACACTTTGGTGGTACTCTTTTTAGCAACAACTTTAGTAGCACTCTTCTTTGTTGCACTCTTTTTAGCAACAACTTTGGTTGCGCTCTTCTTAGCAGCAACTTTCTTTGCACCACCAGTCATTTCCAACTTTGCTTTAATTCTTGATATTAATTCTTCTGTGTCAGAATCGTTATTACCACCCACTTGTGATGTCATTACGCCTTTAAAAAAATTAGTCACAATATTACCTTTATCTTCATTTGATACTACAATATTATCATGTGCTGTATCTTCAAATGAAGACGAAAATGATGGAGATTGCGTTTTGCGAATTGGTACCGAAGATGCTCTGGTCAATTTCATGATTAAATCTTTCATTTTTCTTTCGTCGCCACATACGATATTTTCGGCAGATTGTTCACTAGCAGTTGTAATAATTTCATTATTATTATTTGCTCTGGATTTATCAGCACCATATAATTCCAATAGTCCTGCAATAATGTTATTTTGTTTATTTGTTGCAATATGTAATGCGGTATTACCATCAATATCTTGCATATTAATATATTTTTTCAAGGTTTTGGGAGGCATCTTATTCTGTAAAGCATCAAGCATCTTAATCAAACAATCTTCTCTACCATTTTCACATATAAAATGTAATGCGGTTTTATCATTATTATCAGTTTTTGTGGCTGCATCAATGAATTGTTCATTATTTAATAGTGAATCAAAAATACTACTCATATTATTATAGTAATGAACTATTTTATTTTTTCTTTAATATGAAAATATATCTATAAATCAAAATTTTTTTCTTCCCTGATTTTATATTATGAGTATTCTAGATAAAATCAGCAAAGAAGCAATCTTAATCGTGGCTATTGCAGTAGTAATTTATTTAATTCTAAATTATTCTGGTAAAATCACATCCGTAGCCCCTGTCGATCCTGTTGATTCTGCTGCCGCCGAAAATTTTACCGAAGATGATTTGTTTAATGCACCCGCACCCCTAACTGAGGATGAAGCTGAAGCAGAAATAGTTATCCAGCCTGCTTTCAAAGAGGATGAAGTTGCTGTCGAGGAAACTCTTGCCGACTTTTATAATGATAACTTGAAGGGCACTAATGCTTCTTATACCGTCAGTGGCAATACTGATGGTCTTCCTGCCGATAATTATGATGGTAACTACACTCTTGGTGTAAATGTGGACGATGCTGAATTTAAGAATTTGGGAGGCGTACCCGATACCAATAAAATGATCTCCGACGATCTCCTACCCAAAAAGTCTGAAGATTGGTTTGAAACCCCAAGTGTTGGCACCAATGTCGAAGATGCCAATCTTTTGGCCGATGCCTTGTTCCGTGGAGGTATTAATACCGTTGGAACCACTAACAAAAACGCTAGTTACGACTTGAGAGGTAACATTCCTAACCCTAAGATTGTTGTTAGTCCTTGGAATAACTCATCTTACGATCCCGATAACAATATTCAGGGTCTATGTGCCTAAATGTTTATTTAAATTATATTATATATTATATACCATATATTATAATGTTAGAATACGAAGAAGAAATTGAAGAAATTGCTCCCGATTTGAGTACCATTAAAAAAAATAAAAAAATATTGAGTAAAGTGGAAACCGATTCAGTATTTTCCGATAACATTGTTAAAAAACCCAGTCGTATTTCTGCAAAACGATCTGCCACTAAAAGTGCTAAAAAAGTAGTGCCAAAGAAAACATTACCTGGAACCAAATTAGATAAAGTTGTCGAAAGTTTAAAAACAGTGGACACCGAAAATGCTGTTAACACAAAAGATGATAAAATTATTGATTATTATAAAAATATGACACTTGCTTCAACGCCTAAAGATATCGATGATGTTGACGGTAATGAGATTGGTAATGAGATTAATAATGAGATTAATAATAAAGTTAAATCCAATAAAAAAACCGGAACTATTAAAGAAAATTATAATGATGAAGAAAAAGAAAAGTTAAGAGGTATTATTACATTATTTTTAACAACAGATGAAAAACTTAGTAAAATATCTGTAGAAGCTAAAGATATTCGTGATGAAAAAAAGCAATATGAAGAATATATATTAGAGTACATGAGTGAAAAACATAGAGAAAAAGTTACACACGATGATGGCACGTTATATAGAAATGTAAAAGAAACTAGACCAAAACCAAAAGAAGAGAATATTTTAAAGACATTGGAAGAAGTATTTAAAGATCCTGAAGTAGCATATGAAATAACAAAAAAGATTTTCGATTCAGTTCCAATGGAAGAAAAAGTCACATTAAAAAAGGAAAAGGAAGCTGATGATAAAGCAAAGAAACAAGGCAAAAAATAGGTTAACGTTATAAAATTATAACATATTAATGAACGAATGGTTGAAAGATTCTGTTACCGATTTACCATGCAACACATACCATGGTAAATATGATATGTCACAATATTACACCGCTAAAGAAATGATTAAATATAAAAATAGTAGTCCAAAACCTGGAACCAGATTTCACGATAGCGATTGTTTATTCAAACAGTTAGTAGATCATTGTATTGATCAACAAATTACTAATATTGATAAATCTCCTATAATAAATTCGTCTATGAAAAGACAATTTTTAAAATATGTATATGAAACATCTGTAAAATAAAGATGTAGTATTTATATTTAAATATAATTTAATATTGTTACATAATGTCAAAGCTATATGAAACATATGATAAAACTCAAGAAAAAATATACGGTGAAGGAAATGACGAAGAAATTATACCATTAAAAATTAAAGATGAAACTAACATTATATATTATTATGATCGTGTTGAAACAGAATATGATTTAGATTTGGTATATGATGCAATCTTAACTTTTGATATTGAAAGAAAAATTTCCGATTATCGCGAAACAATTTATGGTATTTATAAGGATGTAGTTGAGAAATTTATAAATGATGAAGCACCAACACATATATTTGATACAGGATTACACAATGATCAAATGACAAAATTTATTGATTGTATTTATTATACATCTGATAAAGGTAAAGATTTAGAAATGGTTTTAAATATATATGCACAATATTTAGAACGGGAAGAATTTGTTAGAGAGCAATGGAACAAAGCAATCAAGGATTTATGGTAAAAGATTTAACGATTTGTTGAAATATAAACATATGGTACCACAGCAGATGTAAACTGCGGGACATAGTAATAATCGTAATTATATACATTGGGATAATAATACCAGTAATCAATTGCGGACTGACGCTTTACTGGTCTGTAATAATTGTAGTCAGATGACTCAGATGAAGACTCGGAAGAAGAATCGTCTTCATATCTATATTTAGACTTTGACTTTGAATGACCACCACCGTCCTTTTGATAAACTGTTTTAATAAAATTAGTTAATGAACTAACATTTTTAACACCCTTATTTTCCTTGATAGTGAACTTAATCTTTCCACTATCATTAACCTTTTCGGTGGCAATATAGTGATGCATATTGCCTCCTTCCTGTAAAGTAAAAGCAAAATGAGGCACATTTTTTGCAAAATATGCAGACATATTCTTATAAGCATCAATTGCTGCATTTAATGGTGCATCAGATCTGATAGTGGTATCAAGAGACCCTTTGATAATGGGATTTACAATAGTGAAATTTTTCATCGTATATAAATAATTAAGATAAAAATAATAAAAAATTGATATTTAATTATACTTAAAAATTAAAACTTATATATATCAATTAACTATGAAAATCAAAAAAGCAAAAGATGTTGACAATGGTGACGAATCAGAAATGGAGCCTTATATTGCTAAGGAAAGATGTATTTTTTATGGTGTAATGAAGCGTATAGCTGTTACTAAAGGTGTTTTTGACACTTTAAAAGATGCATTGAAATCCATGGTTATTAAATTTATGAGACCAACTGATCCTGATGATATTGATTCTGGAGGTTGGTCTATTAATGCATTTGATAAACGCACCAGAGCTTTGATTAAGCAAAAGATCTATGTCAGCACTTTTGCAGATTTTTATTTAAATCCCGAATACAATAACGAATATTCAATCGGTGTCAATTCTAAAATGTTTGCAACTTATATTAAACAGGCAAATGTGAATGATATATTAACATGGTATGTTGATAAAGATAACACGGATGAATTGGTATTTGTATTTTATAATAAAGCAAAAAATATTACGAATGTTAGAAAATTAAAATTGTATAATATTAAAGAAGATGCCATTCGTATTCCAGACACTGATTTCCCATGTCAATTAGGAATACTGTCTGAAGATTTTCACAAATATATTAAGGACAGTAGTATTTGTACTGAAGAAATTGCAATTAGTTTTATTGATACCGAAGAAACACAAAATACTATTATATTATCAGATCCAAAGGGTATGTCAGAATGTATTTTAACAGAAGAATCAGAAGGTATAACTATTGAAAAAACTAATCCATTGGGATCAAATGTTATTATTAAAAATGTATACAAACTAAAAAATTTAATTATTTTTGTAAAATCGCAAGCATATTGTACACATGTGCAATTATTCTTAAAAGATAATTATCCTCTTATTATAAATTACGATATTGAAGAGTATGGATATACCGTATTAATTCTACCGCCAATTTCTGATGGTGCAGATAAGCCCAATGATGATGATGACGACGATGATGATGACGATGACGATGATGACGATTCTGAAACACATGAGAATTTATGTCACGAGGAGGGTGAGGAGGAAGAGGAAGAGGAAGAGGAAGAGGAGCCAGATGATGAATATGGCTAATGTTAATTTATTATTATATTATGTAAAAAAATAATATAAATATTTATTTCCGTCACTATTATAATGTCAAAAAAACCTGAACTTATTGCGTTATCATATGCCGTTGTCGCATTTACCAGTTTATTTGTTAATGTACCATTGTCACTCCGTGTTAATCCATTAAATGATGCTGTCAACAAATTACATTTACCAATAGTATTCGAAACATCTTATCTCAATGAAGTATTATTTGTAAAATTACTATTAACTTATTTACTATTTACCAAAACAGATATAGATGTTAAAGAATTTGCTATTTATGCATTAGTATTGGAAGCAATCTTACTATTAATTGTTAGAAAATCTTCTTTCATCTTGCACACAAGTTTAACAATTGGTTTCTACCATCTACTAAAAACATATTACCCAGAACAAGGAAATGCTAAAACTGTAGGTCTCAAAAATCAATATGTTGTAGTTAAATAAAAGAATGTATTGTATTATAATAATATGCTGTGGTCAACTAAATTATTTCATTGGAAGGGTGGTATTATACCAACTCACGATTGTGTCAGTAGATTTTATTATGAAACGAGTCCAGTTGATTCTAAAATGGAAAATGATTATCATGAAACTTTTATTTTAAATCAAGATTTAGATAAAATGATGCAAAACTTTTCAATATTCAAACAATATCTTCAACAATCTACAAATACATATGTGTGTTCATTTCCTAACATTAATAGAAGTGCCATATTATGTGTACCAATGCCTCGCAAAAATAAAAATTTCACAACTATGAAAGATTTTATTGATAATGCATCGGTATCTCAACAAAAAGAATTCTGGAAATATGTTGCTATCGAAATAGAAGAACAATTATTACATCACAAGCGCCTATATATTAGCACTCATGGTCATGGCGTACCATATTTTCACCTAAGAATTGAACCAGTGCCAAAATACTATGTTACAAAAGATTACATAGTATGATAAAATAAATTTATAAATTAATTTACAAGCTTATGTTGTCTGTAAATTATTTCACTTTGGAGATTGGGAATTTTTGCCAATTGACTTGCACTATTTGACCCTTTATTGTTATTCCAAATTTTAATAACACTTACGTCAGATTTTACATTAATTGAAATTCCGGTAATAGATAATGGATTTGTTGATAATGTTTCACCAATCAATTTTACCGCAACATGCTCCCAAGAAGCATATGCTTTTTGCATTGGTGCTAGCATTGACCAAGTACCACCAGCTCTATTCTTAATATCTTCGTAAATTGGTGTAATACCAGCACGCATAATGAAAAAATGCAAATTGTTGATTCCACCTAGACAATCGATATTATTATGGAATTCCCAAAAGTCGCGCATGGTTTTGATCTCGAAAATTTTGCGATAACCGCCAATTAGCCAATTATTGAGACTGTGGTGATACCATACATCCCATTGGCAATTGAGCTTAATATCGTCAATATCTGTGTTTTCCATCTTAAAAGAATATATATATGTTTCTTTATACTAATTAATACAATTTTCAATCTTTTTGCCAAATAAATATTTTTCTTCTTCGTGGTGTATAAAATGAAATATCACCTTTATATGTCAATAATTTATGCTTATTCAAATATTCTATAATATAGTAATTTTCTGGTATATATAGTGCAAGATGACCTTTTGATAAGAGAACACTAATATTCTGTTCTACTAAAACAGTTAGAAAACTCTTCTCCCAATCTAATTGAGATTTATATCCTGTTATAGATTGCTCCTTATTTAAATTATCATATACTTCTAAATCATAAAATGGAGGACTAGAAAAACATAGGTCATAGTGTTCACCAATTGTAGCAACATCAACTTTTTCAATTCCAATATTTTGGATAGATTGTTTATTAGATCCTAAAGTATTTATGATTTTTTTATATAATGGTTTTAAACATTTTGACGGATCGATACCAAGATATTCAGTGTTTAGTGCGATCGCTGCTATCAACCTATCTCCCCATCCTGCCGACGAATCGAATATTTTCTTTGCTCCAAATATTTTAAAAATTGATACAGCTATAGAAACTTGAAAATTATTACAAAATTTTAATGTTGGTTTATTAAACATAACATTTTCGAATTTATCAATGTCGAATTTATCATTCGTTAATGATTGTAAAACTATTTCTCCTTTATGAGCAATATAATAATTATATGGTGCTAAAAACTTTTTAAATACACAAATATTTCTACATTTATCAGTAAAATAATCAGTAATCATGTTCATGTTTCTATCACGTGCAAAATCTAAAGTTAGACCAATATTTATATTCTTTACATTTATGTTACTAGAACCATATTTATAAGTTGGCTTATAGTTGGTTAATAGCTTTAGACGATCATGAATAGTATCAAGAGTTGTAAAATATTTGACAGAAGGATATTTATAATGGAATATTTGGTGATATTTTATAAAATATTTATAAACATTTTGCTTATGGTGTATAAATCCCAATTGTGTAAAAATAGGATTTGGTATTTTTAAGTTTACAAACAAAATATCTATTTTTAATATTTTTATAAATTTATCAAATATTTTGTTAATATTTTTGTAAGAATGATATTTTTCTTCCAAATCAAATAATAAATTATTTTCATTTATTGTACCAATTATTCCTATGCTATTGTTATCGTGAATGATGTTGTATAAGATAACATTATGACATGATTTGAAATTATAATAGGTTTTGCATGTTGTGTTATCTGTGATAATATTTAATTTCATTATATTCTATATAGATAATTATTTTATGTTGATAAAGAATTATTTTATATTATGTTATAGTTTAATGGCTTCTAATAGCGATATAGCACGTCTTGTTGTAAGTCGTGTCACCGATACATTCAATTTTGTTAATATACCCTATCATCATGTGAAAGTTTATAAAGATGATAGTATTATTGACATAACTAATAAAATTAAATTGAATTCTATTTTACATCCTAAATTAGTAAAGTCACCATTTTTAAACGATACATTGTCATATCAATTTCATGACAAAGATACCAATAAATATTACATTGTGGAAACATCATTGTGTGATATTGTCGCTAATGTTACCGATTTTCCTAGGGAAGGTATTCAAATGCCAAGACAATTGTTTGCTCCCACATATGATGTCTATATAAATGGACAATTATTAGATATTGAAGATAAAATATATTATAAAAATCACCATAAAACCAATAAATTAAGTGATGTTTTTATGTTTAATAACATTGTGTTAAATAGCATTATTGTGAGTTGTAATGATATCATAGTCCATAAATCGTATGAAAATTTTGATATTATGACAATGAGCGATATATGTAAATATATGCTGTGAACACAAGAAAACATTGATTTTTTTATATTCTATTTAAAATTATGTTTATAGAATATATAAGTATGTTTAATAACAATACTAGTATAGTTTTGCCTATTACCAGTATAGAACTTTGTGTTTTTGGAAACGATGAGAAACGTAGATATTCTATTGCCAATAAAAGTCCATATGGTCTTGATTTACCTGAAACTATCGATAAAGGTGAACCGGTTATAAATGGTGTATTAGATCCACGTTTAGGATCCACTAATGTTACGAGAGATTGTAACACTTGTGGACTCGATTCCGAAGACTGTCCGTGTCATATGGCTCATATTAGGTTACCTAAAGATGCATATGAAGATGGATATATAAGTTTTGTTAAAAAAGCATTATCATGTACATGTTTCGAATGTTCTCGTATTCCCATAGTGAGTACAAACAGCGTTCTAAAGAATATTATTAAAAATTATCCAATTACTAAAAAGTTGGATGCAATTAAAAATTTAACCGATAAAGTTAAGATCTGTCCTTTTTGTGGAGCTCAAAAACCCAAGATTAAGAAAGATACTAAAGATTCTAGTTCTTCGCGTTTAACAAAAGAATATCCCATTAAGAAAGATAAAGATGGTGATGAACAAGTTGATGAAGGTAAGGGTAAAGCCGAAGTTACATCAATTAGTGGTAATGAAGCATTTAGAAAATTAGAAAACATGAGCGATGAAACTGCTGACGCATTAGGATTTAGTGCAACCAAGTATAAATTAAGTGATTGGATGATTCGTAACTTTGTTATATCTGCTCCATCGATTAGACCATCTGTGAAAGCAGAATATTTAGCCGAAGGTACTGCAGAAGATGATCTTACAAAGAAGACATTAGATGTTGTGAAACAATGTGCTACTATCAGAGGATTAATGAATGATCCTGATAAAACAAAGTCAACGCATTATATTGAAAATCATACTCAACTTTTACAATATAATATTTCTGTTTTCAGAAACAATGATTCCAAATCAATGCCTAAATCAGAACAGAAAGCTGGTGGTAAAGCTATGAAATCTATTACTGAACGTATTCAAGGTAAGGAAGGACGATTGAGACACGATTTGGAAGGTAAAAGAACCAATTTTTGTGCACGATCTGTAATTGGCGCTGATCCAAAAATTAGTATTGATGAAGTTGGTGTGCCTCAAAGAGTTGCCAAAGTATTAACAATGCCTATTACGGTTACAGCAACAAATATCAATGAATTGAGTCGTTATGTTAAGAATGGTCGTAATATTTATCCAGGAGCAAATTATATTAAACAAAAAAATAGAAATTCATCTAACAAAAGAATGTTTATTGATTTGAAAAATGCTAGAAGTGTTATTAAGCTTCATATTGGTGATATAGTAGAAAGACATTTGTTAGATGGTGATCCATGTTTAATGAATCGTCAACCTAGTTTACATAAGCTAAGTATCTTATGTCACAGAATTCGCGTTATCGAAGATGCAACTATTTCGCCATTTAGATTAAATGTTAATGTTACGGTACCATATGGTGCTGATTTTGACGGTGACGAAATGAACATGTATATTGCTCAATCTCCACAAGAGGTAATTGAAAATTTAATGTTGGCTCATGTTGATAAACATATTTTGACACCTTGTTATTCGAAACCTATTATATATTTAAAACAAGATACACCAGCTGGTATATATTTAATGACTGAATCAAAACAGACTATTAAGTGGCACGATGCTATGAAAATGGCAATTCATATCGAAGGATTTGATATGTCACGTTTAACTAAAAAAGATATCACATCATACAACTTATTCTCGTTTATCTTACCAAAGATGATCAACTATGAAAAATGGGTTGATGGTGAAAAAGTTATTGATATTGTGAATGGAGAATTATTATTTGGTAAAATTAATAGTAATATATTGAAAAATGTATTAATTATGGCTATTTGGGATAGATATGGCCCTAAACAAACACGTATTTTCATTAATAATGCTCAACATTTAGCAGAAATGTTTTTATTCATGAAAGGTATGACTATGGGTTACAATGATACTATTGCCACGTCCGAAATCAGAGAAAAAACAAAGAAACATATTCACAGTAAGATATTGGAAGTTTCTAATTTATTAACAGAGATTGAAAATAATCCAAAGTTATTGGACATGGAAACATTTGAGAAAAATGTTTTTTCAATTGTTCAAACTGTAAAGCCTGATATAGCATCAATGTCATTTAAAATGTTGGAAAACTCTGAAAATAGTTTTTATGTATCTATTGAATCTGGAGCTAAAGGCAGTGAAGCAAATATTGGTGAAATTATGGGTGGCAAAGGTCAAGAAATTTTAAAGGGTAAGAGAATTGATAAATCTGTTAATGGCAGATGTTTGCCTCATATTTGTTTTAACGATGATACTGCTGTAAGTAGAGGATATATTGTTAATGCTTATTATGAAGGAATGGATCCTATGGAATTTTGGTTTTATCATCAAGGTGGTAGAGAAGGTTTAATTAACACATCTATTAAGACTGCCGATTCCGGTTATCAACAAAGACGATTGATTAAAGCATTGGAAGCAATCATGGCAATGTACGATGGAACTATTAGAACGAGTAATGGTGTCATACTGCAGTTCTTATACGGTGATTCTCAATTGGATCAAGTCATGCAAAAGAAAGTAAAATTACATACTATGGAAATGAGTGATAAAGATATTGATAAAAATCATTTGTTCACGAGTGATGAACTCAAAAAGTTTAGTGATAAAGATGCCAAGAAAGATAACAAGGATCATGTTAAGAAATTAAAATCGTTTCGTGATGATATGAGAATACATCAATTGAAATCTCATTTTAAATATGGTACATTGATAACTGAATTTTATCAGGCTGCAAATTATGCTCGCATTATTAATGATATCAAAAATACCAATGATGCTGATTCTGATTTATTACAGCCGTCATATGTCATGGAACAAATTGAATCTATTTTGTCACATGAGAAAACACCACTAGTATATTACAAGAGTGAAAAGAAGAATCCCATTAAACATAAGAATGAACAAAGATTCAAGTTTTTATTCAGATATGCATTATATGAATATTTATCTCCCAAGCAAATTATTTCAGTTCATAAATTAAATAAAACAAAATTTGATATTGTTGTAAATGAAATAATTGTATCATTTAATAAGGCATTGATTCAAGCTGGTGAAATGGTTGGCATTCTTGCTGCACAAAGTATGGGTGAGCCATTGACTCAAATGACTTTGTCATCTTTTCATAAATCTGGTTCTGGTGTTGCAGGATTACAAGGTACGCCAAGATTGAAAGAGTTGCTAGGTCGTGTTAAAATCATCGCTACACCTATTATGTTTATCTATTTATTGGAAAAACATCGCGAAGACAAAGTATTGGTTGGTAAAATAGCAGCCAGTCTAAAGTTTACAACATGTAAAGACATCACATTAAAGGTAACTACTATTTATGATCCAGATACCATGTTTAATACTAAAGATAATATGGATGTTGGATCAGTATTTAATGTGAATATGGCTAATGTGAATTTGAAATCATTACCTTGGTTATATAGAATTCATCTTGATAGAGAAAAGATTTCGGAATTTGATATTACGATGCTTGATATTAAGATTAAATTTATTAACTTTTGGAATGAAAAAATGTTGGATAATAAAAAGAAGAAATCATTATTGAGCAAAATTAGTAATGCATGCATTCTTACAAATTATATTAATTCATCAGATCCTGTGATACATATACGTCTTGAGTTAAATAATATTGATGATAAAACACTATCAGAATTTTTAAGTACTCTATTGACAGAATTTTATATTAAGGGAAATGAAAAAATTAAAAAGATTGATAACATTGCACACGACGACATTGTTCATTTTAAAGATGATGGTGAAATAGTTCGTGGAAAAGAGTATGTGATATATAGTGCAGGAATTAATTTTGAGAAAATCAGAGAAATCCCATTTATTGATCAGAATAGAACAATTTGTAACGACATTAAGGTTGTTCATGAATTATATGGTATTGAGAGTGCAAGATCTATTTTGTTGAAAGAAATTAGCGGCATATTCTCTGACTCTATTAACTATCATCACATTGTTATGGTCTGTGACCTAATGACACACACTGGCAACATTACTAGTATTGACAGATTTGGAATTAACAAACTTGGTATTGGTGTGTTATCTAGAGCAACATTCGAAAAGACTATGGAAATTTTAACATATGCTGCCGTATATAACCAAACTGATTATCTTAAAAACGTATCATCGAGTATCATGTTAGGCAAACCTTTCAAGGGTGGTACTGGTCTATGTTCTGTGTCAATGGATAATGATATATTAGAAAACTCAGAATTTGGTGCATCGGATAGAGATGATAAAACACAGATGAACTTGAGTAAGATGAATATTATTGAAGATATTTTAAATAACACCCATAATAGAAACTTGTTTATTCCTACGTTGGAAGAATAAAAAAATAATTTTTCTGTATTATTTACAATATTTATGTAAATTACCAAATGCTAATTTTTCTGTATTATTTACAATATTTATGTAAATTACCAAATGCTAATTTTTCTGTATTATTTACAATATTTATGTAAATTACCAAATGCTAATTTTTTGTATGCCGAAATATTACCATCTGACCATTTAACAGTAACCTTGTCACTTGGTGATATTGCGATAATGGTTGCTTTCTTAATCTCAGCACCTTCTTTCTTGCTGACCTTGATGCCAATTTCTTTGTTCATGGATGGTATCCAATCATCTGATACAGCAATCCATTCGGTCACAGGTACTTTTGGCATGAACCAATCGATAAAATTATTGATAGCGGACATTGTGGCAAAGGAGCAAAGTATTAATAATGAATAAATACAATAAGATTATGAATATAATATAATTTCAATTTTTTGAAGAATAGCATAAAAATTGATTTATATTTACATTTGATAATAATTAATTTATACTAAATGTCTCGCAAATACAATAATGACTTTTGTGTTCTATTTGACATAGATCCTACTGTTAAACACGATGATGATTTTATTATTGACATTGTCTTGAACACAGGCAATCTTGGCAAATTGAATTGGCGATTTCCACCACGTATTATGAATTATATCAATATTACTACAAATAGAACAAAGCAAAAAATCAGCTATTCTAATGTTATCAATTTTATTGAAAAATGCACTCTGGAACCCAGTGTATGTGAGAAATACGTATGTATGAAGAAGCCTAGTAATATCACCGTTTCAAGCGTTGAAATTAATGTATAAAAAATTGATTTTTTAATATATTGCTTAAAGAAATAATTGTACCATAAGTAAGATGGAACGCGGTACTATTGTGAGCTCTTTTAGAAAGGTTATTGTTGACGGTGAACATTTGATTGGTACCAAGCCAGGTCCCAATGAACACTCCCCAGCACAACTAATTGGTTTCATTAGATACATTAATGAAAGAAAGACTAAAGAGGGATCACTGCATTTTAAGCTGGATAGAATCACGATGAATCATGGTGGCATTCCAGAAATTCATAAAGATTTTTATCCAACTGATAAAAAGCGTGCCAAGAGTGTTAAAGTTCCCCTTTATAATAAAACCGATTCAGAAAAGGAAATGTATGCATTTTTTGAAGCTCTAGATAAACATTTTGCATCTGATGATTTCAAATTAAACCATTTGAAGCTTCCTAAGAAGAAGTTAAATGATTATAAATACAGTCCTATCATTCGTAACCCTCGTCCATTGAAGGAAGATGATGAAGATGATGATGCAGCAACATTATTAAAGAATAAGTTGGCTCGTGAAAAGGTTGCAAAATATGGTCCTGAACCAGCTTGCATTAAACCTATCATTGATCTAGATTTTCACACTGACGAGGTTAAGACTACCATTCTTCACAATATGGCAGATTACAATACTATCGAAAAGGATGAGGCTGAGGAAGCTAGAATCAAGGCCAAGAAGCCTGAGGATAGAACCGATGAAGAAAAGACACGTCCTAAGATTGAGAAGAAGCCTGTAACCATGGGAACTCTTGATGACATGAAGAAGTATTACAACTTTAAGAGTAAGGATGTTCTAGCTATTTTCCCATTCAAGTCTTGGCTCAAGAAGGAGCCTGAACCAAAGCAGACATATACTGAATATGGCATTGGACTCAAGATTATGGTTGCCGATTGTTGCCCATGCACTGGTACAGTTGCTACCAAGAGTGGTGACAATCCTCTAGATTCCGATGATGAAGAAGAAGATGACACTGTTCAGATTAAATCAGCCGCTAGAATTGCCGTAGAGAAACTTGTGGAAGAAGTTGAGAATGGTGATGATGCGGAGGAAGAGGAAGAGGAAGAGGAAGAGGAAGAGGAAGAGGAAGAGGAAGAAGTTGCTCCCGTTGTCGTAAAGCCAACCTCCAAAAAGACCAAAACGGTCAAGACTCCTGAACCTGTGATCGAAGAGGAAGAGGAAGAGGAAGAAGAAGAAGAAGAGGAAGATGCTGAAGAAGAGGAGGAAGATGCCGAAGAAGAAGAGGAAGCCGAGGAAGAGGAAGAGGAAGAGGAGGAACCTGAGCCACTTCCCGAACCACCAAAGAAGACCAAAAAGGCAAAGAAGGTAAAGGCACCAGAGCCAGAGCCCGAGGAAGATGATGAGGAAGTTGTCATGCCAGCTAAGACGGTCAAAACTGGTAAGAAGATTAAGAAGTGATAAATTAATTTATAATTATAATAATATTTAATATTTTTATAATAGCCTAAAAAATATTATACGATGTGTGAAAAAATATATATTATATTTTAAATATGTCAAATTCTTATCTTATAACAATCGATAATGAATTTCACAGCGAAAAAGATGAAATATTAAAATACATTACGGATAATATAGATATGCAATCTATAGATGAAATACAATGTATATCTGCTGATGATATAGGAATTTTGTGTAAAAATAATATTAAACAATTGGGATCTACAACTAGATGTAAAGTTGTTAATGATGACACATGTAAAGTGTGTAATGATACATATAAATGCAGAGAAGTTATTTTTTCATTTAGTAATTGTGAACATAAGTTTCATAAAAAATGCATGACTAAATATTTGAAAACTTGTAAAACTAACATTTGTCCCTGTTGCAAGGATAAACATTTGGAAAATATTTTAAGTATTTTTTAATTTATTTATGAGATTTTAAAATCTGGTTTAATACTTTTGGACACAATAATTTTATTTTTGTATCTAGTTTGTTCTGATGCTGTCATTTCACTGTCTATCAATGACATGTCTGACATTGAAGCAGATATCGATTGTGATGCTGATGCTGACGCCGATGCTAATTTTGATTTTTCAGCTTTTCTTTTCATATTTATAATGATGTCGTCATAATTTTCACGTATGAATGTTAATAAATCTATTTCTAAACACCATTTGTAATAATTTAATTGACCAACTGTTGTAACCACATATTCATTATCATTATAATAAAATGGAAATTTAGTTTGTCTACAAAATGCATCAAATTTCTTTTTAGTCCATCTATTTAATTTTTTTCTATACGATTGATGGATATATTTTGGTTTCCCATCAATAGTTACATATGATGAAAAATCTTTAGCATAATTAGTCGATACATAATTTATAGTACTCATGGTTATAATATCTTCTCCCATAATAATAGGATATATTAGTAAAAATTTACTATGGGTAAAAAACTTTGTTACTTCCATCAAAAGCTTATTATCATCGTCGGTTGACATTATTATAATAGTCTTTAATATCGTATAATGTTTAAATACCTCATATTATAAAAAATTGATTATTTATTAAAACAACAAATTAACAGAGAAAGAATATTTATGTTAAATCATAAATAGTACATATTTTATTAATTTTGAACATTATTTTTAACAAATTAAACAAATTTAATGATTTTATAAAAT
>Ga0233443_1001001_pt1 | contig 26778 bp, 24 predicted proteins | sample SI_123_September_2_FD_182784 | JGI IMG/M metagenome (GOLD analysis project Ga0233443, IMG submission 182784) | Seawater microbial communities from Saanich Inlet, British Columbia, Canada - SI_123_September2016_200_MG | ecosystem: Environmental > Aquatic > Marine > Inlet | place: Canada: British...
ACGCATCTTTCCGCCAGAACTGCGTTAAAATTCGGCTCAAAATGCTCATTTACACCAGTAAACTGTGCTTTTTCGCCAAATTTTGCCTTGTTCTGACGAAAACCTACATTTTCGGACAGCCTCCTAGCTAAATTATAATAATACCATTTTGCCCAAAGGGTGTCAGTTCTTACTTTTCTAAAAGAGCTATTTTTTCTGATAATAAACCGCTCCATATTCTGAAATCATATTAAATTTTTTCGAATAACCAACCAGTGACTCAGATGAACCCAAAAATAAATAACCTTTGGGTGACAATGCTTTTTCAATACGATTTAATATGTCTATTTTCATTTCTGCTGAAAAATAAATTAATACATTTCTACAAAAAATCACATCAAATTTTCCTAAAGAATCATAGTTTTTGGTAAGATTTAATTCTTTAAATTGAACTCTTTTTTTTATTTCATCATTTAAGTAGTGATGATTATTTTGTGAGGTGAAATACTTTTCAAGGTATTTTGCTGGCATCCCTCGTGATGAAGATACTGTGCAATAGACTGCATTTTTAGCATCTTTAATGATGGTTGAAGAGATGTCTGTAGCAATAATGCTTTGATTAAAATTTAATTTGCCTGGGTGAGTTGATGTATAATCTGACATTAACATACTGACAGAGTAGGCTTCTTGGCCTGATGAGCATGCGGCAGACCAAATTCGTATCGACTTTTTTTTACGTGCATATTCGGTAAATATTTTTTTACTGAGTACATCGTAATGAGGCATATCCCTGAACCAAAATGTTTCATTGGTTGTCATTGCATCTATGATTTGAGTTTTAAGTTTGGGTGATTTATTCTGAGATATTATCTGGAGTAGCTTGCCAGGAGAATCAGTGTGGTATTCTCGCATGAGCCTGTTTAGCCTGCTTTTTAATAAATATTGTTGATTTTCTCCCAATATAATACCGCATGAGTTTGTTAGAAATTTTTGGAAATCTTTGTATTCATGTGGATTCATGATTGTATCTAAGATATCTCGGCCGCATGCTCGTTCAATCTTTCGGAAATCACTTTGGTTAGTTCGTCAGGGTCATATTTGGGAATAAATTTATTGGCACCTACACGTTCTACCATCGCATTGTTAAATACCCCACTTAATGAAGTGTGTAGTATTACATAAACATTTTTTAGGTCAGGGTCTTTTCTGATTTTAGTGGTTAGAGAGTAGCCGTCCATCATTGGCATTTCTACATCAGATATAATCAATGCCAGCCATTTTTGTAAGTCTTTACCTTCAGCCACCCAGGCTTTAAGTTGGTCATAAGCTTCTTGTCCATTGTTAACCAGAGTGCTTTCTACGCCTAAATAGTCTAAAACTCTCTTGACCTGATTTCTGGCAACAGATGAGTCATCTGCCACCAATACGTGTTGACCAGAGGCTACTGCTTTGGCCTCATCAGAGATGACGTCGTCTGAAATATTAAAGTTTTCTCCCATGACTTCTTTGAGAACTTTTTCAACATCAATGATTTCAACTAACTGATTGTCTATACGAGTTACAGCTGTTAAATAGCTGTTTTTACCAGCGCCTTTGGGGGTGGCAATATATCTTCCCAGTTCATATTGATGATTCTATCAACTGAACCTACTAAAAAGCCTTGAATAGATCGATTGTACTCCGTAACAATAACAAATTTACCTTTTTCGCCACCTAGAGGCATTTGACCGATGGCATGAGATAAATCCATGATAGGAACGGTTCTTCCTCGTAAGTGGGCAACCCCACGGACAATCATATTAGATTCGGGAATTTGTGTTAAGTCTGGGCAGATGATGACTTCTTGTACTTTAAAAACATTAATGCCAAACTGTTGCTTATCACATAATCGAAATAGTAATAGCTCTAGTCTATTTCTACCTGCCAGCTGTGTTCGTTGATCAACATTATCTAATATGTTTGACATAAAGCTTCCTCAATTATGTTGTTTGGTGTGAAATTTTCTTTAATATTCACGTATCGGAAAAATAAGGTTTTTATTAACCGAAAATATAAATTATTCATTTGAATCACGGATAATGTTTAATGAGTATTCGTGTCCATTCGTGATTTTAAAAAATTTTGTTATTAAAAATCTCACAATAAAGTGTTTTTGTTAGAATTAAGCAGAAAATTGACTCATTAATTCAGTCTGATGATATAATTAAATGATAAGTCTATATAATTTCAGAAAATTAAAGTCACTCATAAATAAATCAATCATAGACCATGAAATCATATAGAGCCAACGATAAACCTATAATAATTAAGTTGAAATTAGTTTGATGATGAAATCTAAAAAAATATTATATTTTTTATTGATGAGCATTTATTTATTTGCATTTCAATCTGCATGGGCGAGAAGTTTTCAGTCTCATGAAAGCATTAAAGAGGCTGCGTTGGAATATGTGCATAACATGATGCAAGAACAACAACAAAAGGTGACTATTAAAGTTGGTCGACTTGATAGCCGACTAAAATTAAAGCAATGTAATAAGTTACTTGAAGCATTTACACCTCCTGGTAGTAAGCTTGTTGGTAACTCAACGATTGGTGTGCGTTGTGAAGATGGTAAAAAACCATGGACTATGTATATCAGTGTCACAATAAAAACCTTGAAAAATGTTGTGATTGCATCAAGATCGATTTCAAAAGGAGATATACTCTCAAAGTTTCATTTAAGTGTTGTTGAAAAAGAAATCGGCAATTCTTATATGAAATATTTCTCATCAACAGACGGGTTAATGGGAAAAGAAATTACACGAAATATTAATGCTGGCGAAATAATTAAGCCAAATTTGGTTAAAAACCCTCTGGTTATTAAGAGAGGGGAGCTGGTTAGTATTATTTCACGAAAAATAGGTCTTGAAGTTCGCAGTATTGGTAAGGCACTACAAAATGGTGCATTAGGAGATACCATTAGAGTGACTAACACAAAGTCAAAAAAAACCATAGATGGTGTTGTTATTGGATCTGGAAAGGTCCAGGTTAATCGTTGATCAGGGACGTTGTTTCGTATTTTTTTATCTTGTTGTGAAAAATATTTAAAATAATATCTCTTATTAATCAGTTGGTTATGTTTTATTTTGAAATATTTTAAATTATTTTGTAAAAAAAGCTAAAGTTTTTTAAAGCTCTGCCGATAACTAATGTGGGAATCTTTAAAAATTGAGGAAACGACATGACCATTGACTTATCTAGTATCAATAGTGGTGCAGTACAGAATTCATTGCTTGATCGAACCGTCCCCGTGACAGCGGGTCCAACAGAGCAAACTGCAGAGCAAGCGGAAACAGGGACTTCGACTGTAAAGGATACGGTTAGTTTTTCAAATGCAGCGGAAAGGTTGCAGTCAGTCAATCAAACGGTGGCAAAATTACCCGTTGTTGATGTTAACCGTGTTGAGCAAATTAGAAATGAGTTGGCAAACGGTACTTATAAGTTGGATGCCGAAAGTGTGGCAGATAAAATAATAGCTTTTGAAGGGTTATTTTAAAGTATCGAAAAAAAATTATAAAAACCATGGATGAACACAGATGATGCTTCGGGGTGATTCAAAATTAATCTTTACATTTGTTGGCTCTTTTGCCCTCAAGCTTCGTTACTCAAGCAGTTGTATAGTACGACTATGCGCCTGTTTTCGTGCCTTACCTGTGAATAAAGCTTCTTCGCAAATTGTAAAGGTTATTTTTGAATCATCCCTAAGGCAACTCGCAATAAATAAATCACCTATCTTGCTTGCACCCAAAGGGCATCATGTTTTTGCATTGGTATTATCATAATGGCACAAAATCCACGACAACTTTTTTTGTCGCTTTTAGAAAAAGAAGTTCAGCAGGCAAATAAACTTTTGGCTATTTTATCCGAAGAAAAAACAGCATTGAATGGAAAAGACCCCAAATATATTGAAGCCATTGTCGATAGAAAATTAGTGTTGGTCAATAGTTCCCAGCAATTGACCAAAGATAGGGATAATTTTTTAAGTAAACTAAAACTGCCATCTGGGCGAGAAGGTGTAGAGGCCTGCTTGGAGAAGTTTGCCGCCAAAGATGAAGAGATTCAGTCTACTTGGAAGGCATTGCAAGAGATTGCTCGAGAATGTCAGGAGCAAAATTTTGAAAATGAAGCCATTGCCAAAGTTAATAAAGAGTTTGTCGATAAAGCATTAAACGTTTTACATGGTGAACCCATACATAATCAGAATATTTATACTTCAAAAGGAGCAAAATCTAATAGCTCAAGAATTAAGTCGCTTTATAAAATTTGATTGTTTTAGCGTATCAGAAAATAAAGTTTCTTATTTTGCCAGAAAGTGTCATGTCTTATCGAATTTTGTATTTGTCCCTCCCAGTCCACAGTAGCCTGAAGGATTTTTTGCTAAATATTGTTGGTGATAGTCTTCTGCATAAAAAAATTCCGTGGCAGGAATTGTTTCCGTGGTAATTTTATCGTAACCATCCTTAAATAAGTTTTGTTGGTATTCTTGCATTATTTCTTTTGCTGAACACATTTGCTCTTCGTTGTAAGTGTATATTCCCGACCGATATTGTGTTCCTTGATCATTACCTTGTCTCATCCCCTGTGTTGGATTGTGAGATTGAAAAAATATTTTCAATAATTTGACATAATCAATGATGCTGGGGTCATAGACGACAAGTACCGTCTCGTTATGAGCTGTCATGCCACTGCAAACTTCCTGATAGGTCGGGTTAGGTGTGTGTCCAGCAGAATAACCAACCGCTGTTGAGTAAACTCCCTCCAATTGCCAGAATATTTTTTCTGCCCCCCAAAAACAGCCCAGACCAAACATTGAAAATTGAAGATGTTCATCAAATGGAGGTATAATGTTTGTTTTTAAAACAAAATGTTTATTTTTCATGGGTATTTTATCTGTTCGCCCAGGTAATGCTTCTTTTGCTGATGGCAAGGTTGATGTCTTATGCAATAAAAACATGAGTTTATCCTTTGGGTATGTTTTAAGGTATTGGTAAAACAAAATTTTTGATGAACCAAAATAGATATTAATTATTATATTTAAATCACGGATGGATACAGGTAAGGGGAAGCGAAATAAATAAATGTCCAAATTGCTTGTTTTTTTGTTCGCCTTTGAGGCGCAAAAATAGGCGTATAGTCGAACTATACAACTATTTTTGCAACAAAAAAGGTGGACAAAAAATAAGCAAGTTGGATGTTTATTTATTGCGAATCCCCTAAGTGCGAATGACGTTTAATGATTATCTGTGCCTATCCGTGATTTTAGAATTATGGATGATTTTAACACAATGATAAAAATCAACAGCCCCTCTAATTGTCATGTTTTTGTTGGTATGTCAGGCGGAGTTGATTCTTCTGTTACTGCTTTATTGTTGTTACAACAAGGATTTCAGGTTAGTGGATTGTTTATGAAAAACTGGGAAGAAGAAGATACTCAGTTTGAATGTTCTGCTGAAGAAGATCATACGGATGCTTTAAAGGTTTGTGAGCAGTTGTCTATTCCTTTGCATACAGTTAATTTTTCACATGAATATTGGGAAAATGTATTTCTCTATTTTATTGAAGAATACAAAAGAGGTAGGACGCCCAATCCAGATGTATTATGTAACCGAGAAATAAAGTTTAAAGTATTTTTAGAACACGCATTGTCTTTAGGGGCTGATTATATTGCAACGGGGCATTACGTGGATACATCAGTAGAAAATAATAGATATAATTTGCTGAAAGGAATCGATTCACAAAAAGATCAAAGTTATTTTTTACATCTTTTAGAACAATATCCATTATCAAAATCACTGTTTCCACTGGGGCAATACCACAAGACTCAAGTCCGAGAAATTGCAAAAAATGCAGGTTTGACAACGTCAGAAAAAAAAGACAGTACAGGAATTTGCTTCATTGGTGAACGTAATTTTCAGAAGTTTTTAAGCCAATATTTACCTGCTCAACCTGGTGATATTGTTACTGATAATCAACAAGTCATTGGTCAACATCAAGGCTTGATGTATTATACCTTGGGACAAAGAAAAGGCTTGGGTATTGGTGGCTTAAATGACTTTAGTGAAGCTCCCTGGTTTGTGGTGGAGAAAGATTTAAAAAATAATCATTTAATCGTTGCTCAAGGTCAAAATCATTCGATGTTATATAGCGATGGATTATGGGTTCATCAAATTCACTGGATTAATGAAATTCCTACTTTGCCCTATCAATGCCAGGCAAAAATAAGGTATCGTCAAGCGGTTCAAGACTGTACAATCAGTCATTCTAATAAATGTTATGTTGTTAATTTTACTCAGCCACAGCGTTCAGTGACACCTGGTCAATCGGTTGTTTTTTATGATGGTGAGGTTTGTTTGGGTGGTGGAGTTATTGAAGGTAAGAGATGAGCACAAAAAACTTCCCTAAATTGAATTTAAAGTCGTAGGATATTTTTAATTATGATGTACTCAGAGAAAGATCAAGTGATTGCATTGGCAGGTATTGTACAGTCTGCCAAACTAGTCAATCAAATTGCAACGACTGGGCTGGTTGATAGTTATGCCGTTGAAACCAGTATTAATAGTGTTTTAATGTTAGATTCTGCATCTGTTGAGTCAGTCTATGGGGATATTCATGGACTAAATACAGGACTAAAACAACTGATTGATCAGTTGTCTGGCACCGCTTCTGCCAATCGTGATATCACTCGTTATGTTTTATCGTTGCTTTATCTTGAGGGGCGACTTAGAAAAAAGCCTGATACATTAAATTCCTTAAAGTCAGGTATTGAGTTTGCCAGCTCACAAGTGAAACATTTTTCCTTGCTTCATACTAATGTGCTTTCTAGTTTGGCTAGTTTGTATGTGAAAACCATCAGTGATTTGGGTCCTAAAATACTGGTTAATGGTGAAAAGAAATTTTTATCTCAAGAAGACAATATATTCAAAATTCGTTCGTTATTATTGGCTGGCATTCGTTCGGCGGTACTTTGGCGACAGTGTAATGGCAGTAAGTGGCAATTATTATTTGGTCGAGCAAAAATATTATCATCGGCAAAAGAATTATTACAACAAAAATCCGAGAAAGAGTTTTTGCATTAAAAAATGGGTATTTTATAGTGGGGCATCTTGTACTATTCTTTTCTATAGGAAGATGATTTCATCAATTCAAAATCATGTGGGGTTCAATTGTGAAAAATATTATAACGGTATTGTTGAGTTTTTTATTGGTTGTTGGCTGTGTGCCTAAAAAAGACGAAGTGAAAAATGATTCTGGATCAAATAACGAGTCTAAGCAATCATCATCTAATGAATTTATTCAGCGCGACAGTTTTTATCTATCTTATAAGAACGATCGACCAAATTATAAGATTTATCAGGTGGCTATACCCTTACCTGAAATTGATGATATCAATGATAAACTTAAATATTTGGCAGGGACTTTTGAATTAAGCAGTATTTTGGTTGATTCATTATATGCTAACGATAAAATCGATGAATTGATTCGTAAAAATGAAGAGTCAATTCGTGATTTAGGTGAACAAATTAAAGGTAAAACTCAAGCAGAGCAGGAAGCAATGTTAGAGCAAAAGCTCACTGAACTTGAAGTAACGCCAGACTTTTTGATGGCAAAACAGGATGTTGATGATAAGTACAAAGAGCTTAAAAAAAGAACAGCTAAGCTAGGAATGGATGCCTTGAAAGATATGATTCTACGAAAGTTAACCAAAGACAATCTCTATAATAACAGCAGTGTGATGACCATGAGTTTTTTTGAGAAAGCCAAGGCACTGAATCAACTTCGACAAGTGGAACAAATATTAAAGCAAATTGAGTTTACTACCAAAGCAATTGCATTGATTAGCAAACGTTCTACAGAAAATATTAAATATGTCGGGCAAGATATTTTTATGTATGTGAGGAATACATTACAAAATCATTTGGCAGATGACTTGTCTGAGTCAGAAGCGATTGACCAGGAAAAAGCATGGCTATTTGATGCAGATGCAGATGTTTTGGTTCAAAAGACATGGTATCAACCTCAGCAGTATTTATTGGCAGAAGTCAGTGTCAATAGATTAAATGACAGTGAGTTTGCTAGAATTGAACCTGGTCGCTATATTCAGGTTGCGGCATTTAATAACTTGTTTTATGCCAAAAAATTTAAAAATGAACTGGATCATGAGGAAATTGAATCATTGCATATCTTTAAAAGAGTGGGGGAACGTTATTACAAAATAGTGGCTGGCCCTGTTTTTTCTAATGAAGATGTTGACTACGAAAAAACATTATTCAATGACTTAGGTTATGAAAATTTGGTCGTGGTTAGATTGGGAGCACCTAAGGCAATGCACAATAAATAAACTATCCATCTTATTGGCACGTCGCATAAGATTCGAGAAATCTCATCTAATCTTTGTTGTCTTTTTTGCCACAAAAATAATTATGTAGAACGACTACACGCCTATTTTGGCAAAAAAAGACAAACAAAATTTCTGTGCAATTTGGATCGTCCCTTATTGCGTGTTACCTAAAAAATAGTTTTATTATGAGATTTAACATCATGAAAGTAGCATCACTTCATCACCTTATTATTTTGTTGGCATTATCCTCACTTTCTGCCTGTAAAACGAATGAAATTAATACGCGTCCAGATACCACAACAGTAAGTGCAAATAGCGATATTGTTATTAAATTACCTGTAAGATATTCTGTTGAAGAATTCAAAACAGTCAATTTAGTGACGCAGTTTTCAGGCGATAAAGAAACTCAAAAATTGATTGATTTAATCGAAACGGAAGTGATGTCGATTAAAAAATTCTCACAATATGCCCGTCATTTTGGTTCCAGAGCTGCTGAGATAGATGAAATGAAACGTGAGATGTCAGGTAATATGGGAGAGGCAAGAATAATGAAAATTCCCGATTATATCCTGGCGGTCAAAGTTAATAAAAATAAAACGTCACAAAAATTATCGGAACAGAAAGAATTATTATTATTTACGGTTGAATTGAAATATCAGATTAATCGAGAAAAAGACAATAAGAACATTAAATCAGGCGTTATTAAAGGTAAGGCAAAACGTTATAAGTTATACAAGGCTCGATGGAATGAGCGTTTGAGGCGTAATTTTTATGACCAGGTCAAAGGCCATGGTTTTAATGGTACCGCAACCAAAGATGATGAAGATGCATTTCGACAAGCCTCGAGAAGAGCTGCAAAAACTTTAATGAACAGAATGGGTAATGCTTTTCCTGCAGGTGGTATTGTAACCAATTGGAGAGCATCGGGGGATTTTCATCAAATTGTCATTGATTCTGGTTTGAATCAAGGGGTTAAAAATAATCAAGTCATGGTTATTTATGTCAATGATGGTGGAATTGATACTCCTATTGCTGCCGTAAAAGTTGAAAGCCTGGCCGAAGATAAGTCAACATTATCACTGATTAAATGGAAACAAGACCCATTTGCCAAAAAAATTATAGAAAAATTAAAAAATTCAAACTATCAAACTCCCAGAAAAACCAATTTTTATGCCGTTAGCTTGGCATTGCCCGAGTAAGTTTTATGACCGAATTGATTAAAACCATTTCTCCCATTGATGGGAAAATTTTATTGGAGCGGTCACTGGCTTCTGCTAAAGAAATTTCAATTGTCTTGGAAAAATCTGCTTATGCACAGCAACAATGGCAGTTGACCAGTATTGAAGAAAGAAAGCAGTTTTGTCATTGTGCGATTGACGAATTGTTGAAAATGCAGAGTGAGATTGCACTTGAAATTACCCAGCAAATGGGGCGGCCAATTCGTTATACCCCAGGAGAAATCAAAGGTTTAGAAGAGCGTGGTCGAGTCATGATTGAGCTGGCAGAAACAGAACTGGCAGATATTTCCATTGAGCAAAGTGAACAATCTTATCGTTCTATTAAACGCCAACCTGTGGGCGTGGTTTTGGTGATTGCTCCCTGGAATTATCCATATTTAACCGCTGTTAATACCATTATTCCTGCAATTATGGCTGGTAATACAGTGATTTTAAAACATTCTGCTCAAACACCACTTTGTGCTGAACGATTTGTTCAAGCTTTTAAACAAGCGGGCGTGCCAGAAGGTGTGATTCAATATTTGCATTTAAGTCATCAGTCAACAGCAGAATTAATTCATTGTGATGAAATTGCTTTCGTAGCATTTACTGGATCAGTTGCTGGTGGACGTGAAATTGAAAAAGCATCGGTGGGTCGGTTCATTGGTGTTGGATTAGAATTGGGTGGCAAAGATCCTGCCTTTGTGAGAGCGGATGCTGATATTTTAAATGCAGTAGAAAATTTGGTTGATGGTGCTTTTTTTAATTCTGGGCAATCCTGTTGTGGAATTGAAAGAATTTATGTGCATCAGAATGTTTATGATGACTTTTTAGAATCTTTTGTTGATTTAACCAAACAATATCAATTGGGTAATCCATTGGAAGAGGAAACAACATTAGGACCTTTGGTGAATGCTAAATCTGCTGAATTTGTCCGACAACAAATTAATCAAGCGGTAAAATTAGGGGCAACAGCCTGTATTAATCCGCAAATATTTTCTGCTGATAAGCTGGGTTCTCCTTACATGGCTCCTCAGGTTTTAACCAATGTTAATCATCAAATGTCAGTGATGACCGAAGAAAGTTTTGGTCCTGTGGTCGGTATTATGAAAGTCAGTGATGACCAACAAGCCATTCATTTAATGAATAATAGTCAGTATGGGTTGACGGCTTCATTATGGACGCAAGATATAGAGCAAGCTAAAATGATGGGGTGTCAAATACAAACAGGCACCGTTTTTATGAATCGTTGTGATTATCTGGATCCAGCTTTGCCCTGGACGGGAGTGAAAAATACTGGACGAGGAATGACCTTATCCGCATTGGGTTACCAACAATTAACTCAAGCCAAGTCTTATAATTTTCGCAGGTAGATCATATGAGTGTAACTGAACTTCAAGGCAATTGGAATTACCCCACAACCATTCGATTTGGTGTTGGTCGAATCAATGAATTATCAGATGTTTGCGCTACTCTAGGCATGAGTTATCCATTATTAGTGACTGATGCTGGATTGATAAAATTAAGTTTGGTGGCAGATATAGTTGAAAACTGTGAATCAAATGGGATGAGGGTGAGTGTTTTTAGTGATGTTAAAAGTAATCCATCTGGTAACAATATTAAAATGGGGGTACTGGCATATAATGCAGGCGGTCATGATGGTGTGATTGCTTTAGGTGGTGGCAGTGCGTTAGATGCCGCTAAAGCCATTGCATTAATGGTGGGGCAAACTCGATCGTTGTGGGACTTTGAAGATGTCGGTGATAATTGGATGCGAGTCGATATTGATGGAATGGTTCCTGTTATTGCCATTCCAACAACCTCTGGAACAGGCTCTGAAGTTGGGCGAGCATCCGTCATTGTCGATGAATCTATTCCTTTAAAGAAAATTATATTTCATCCTAAAATGTTGCCAGAATTGGTGATTGCTGATCCTCAATTGACGGTAGGTTTACCTCCTCAAATGACCGCAGCAACAGGAATGGATGCACTGGTTCATAACTTGGAAGCCTATTGTGCTCCTGCTTATCATCCAATGGCTGATGGCATTGCAGTTGAGGCAATTAAACTGGTTAAGAACTGGATTTTTCAGGCTTATTCTCATGGTGATGATTTGGTGGCGAGAAGTCATATGATGTCGGCTTCAATGATGGGCGCAACGGCTTTTCAAAAAGGATTGGGGGGTGTTCATGCGTTGGCACATCCGCTAGGAGCTGTTTATGATGCACATCATGGACTATTAAATGCTATTTTATTACCTTATGTATTGGTTCGTAATCGTGATGCGATTGAACAAAAAGTCGCTGATTTAGCCTATTTATTGAGTTTGCAAAATTCAACCTTTGATGGTTTTATTGACTGGATTGTTGAATTAAGAGCACAGCTAAACATTCAACATGACTTAAGTTCTATTGTTGGAGATGAGTCCCGAGTCGCTGAAGTGGCTCGTTTAGCAACAGAGGATGCCGCATCAGCTGGAAATCCTTTGTTTTTGTCCGCTGAAGATTATTCTCAAGTCTTAACTAACGCCATTCGTGGTGATTTGTAATGCCTATCTGTTTATTACCACTCCTAATCTAATAGCACTTTTCATTTTTTCTACTAAACTAGTAAAGAATTATATTATTTACTAGGAGGATGTCCGAGAATGCAGATTTTCTTCAGAACAAGGAAAAATTTGGCGAAAAAGCGCAGTTTACAGGTGTAAATGAGCATTTTGAGCCAGATTTTAACGCAGTTCTGGAGGAAAGATACATTTTCGGACAGCCTCCCAGCAGCAAAGGAATGGGAAAAATATGCCTGAATATCCCCTAATTATTCAACCTGAAATTTTATTTGACATTATTGATGATGAAAATATCGTTATTATAGATGTTGGTTCTCCTAAACAATACAATGAGGGGCATATCAAAAATGCAGTAAATTTACCTTATTCTGAGTTTGTGGTGACTCGGGGAGATGTGGAGGGCGCAATTGCAGATGATGAGCATATTATTGAAATATTTTCTAAAGCAGGTATAGATCGAGAGAAACCAATATTTGTTTATGATGGCACTAATAATTCAAGAGCTTGTCGTTTTATTTGGACAATGCATGTGATGAATCATTACAATATTTCGTTGATTGATGGTGGATTGGGTTATTGGAAAAGTAAAGGATACCCCGTTACACATGAGCCACACCGTAATACATCAACCATTTATATCATTGAGCATGGTCGTGAAGCAATTGCGGATAAAAATTTCGTGGTTGAAAATATGCTTAACAGCAAAAACATATTATTGGATACGAGGTCGGTTGAAGAATACCAAGGGAAGAAAAAAATAGGTAAGGTAAAAAAAGCAGGTCATATTCCAGGTGCAATTAATCTTGACTGGGAAAACTTTTTTGACCCAAAGAACCATAATAGAATTGTTGATGAACAAACCTGTAAAAAATTATTGTTAACCAATCGACTTTTTTCTAAAAAGAAAAAAATAGTGGTGTATTGTCAGTCTCATCTTCGATCAAGTCATACCTATGTTGTCTTAAAGTCGTTAGGTTATAAGGATGTACTTGGTTTTGAAGGTAGTTGGTCTCAGTGGTCAGCAGACTCAAGTGTTGAAGCCAATGTTTCTGAAAGCAAACCCTTGTATGATCGTGGTCAAGGTTCTGATCCCAAAAATAATATTTTACCGCTGATTATTACTGCCGAGGAGCTGGATCAAAAAAGGCAGGAAAAAAATATTTTAATCGTAGATCTTGCATTGCCAGGTATTTATAAAAAAGGTCATATACCCAATGCTGTTCGGCTCGATTACCCCAGTATTTTATACCAACATGATAATTGTGATTGTGATATTCCCAGTGAAAAAGAGCTTTCCCGTGCAATGTCTGTTTTAGGTTTACGGCCAGAACACCATGTAGTGACTTACGATAGGCAGGGCGGGGCAATGGCAACTCGTTTCTTGTGGACGTTAGAAGCACTGGGACATAAAAATTATTCATATCTGAATGGTGGTTTGGGTATTTGGTCTGATTCAGGTTTTGTAGTGTCAGAAGAAGACTATTTTGTAGAATCGACAAATTATATTGCAAAAAGACAAGATGAGTGTCTTATTTTTAAAGATGATATTATTAAAAAAATAGATGATCCAAATACTGTTTTCCTTGATGTGCGTCTTGAAGAAGAATTTACCAATGAACTGGTTATGTGTGATAGAGGTGGTTATATCCCTGGTGCAAAAAATATGGACTGGGAAGAGGCTGTCGATTTAGATAATCATTCTGTTTTTAAAGTAGATGAAGAATTACAAAAACAGTTGGATGAAATGGGAATTACCCAAGATAAAGATGTGGTGGTTTACTGCCAAACTCATGCGCGATCTGCCCATACTTATTATGCATTGAGAAATTTGGGTTATAAAAATTTAGTCGCCTATGCCGCTGCGTATTCAGAATGGGGTAATGATCCCGATGTGCCTGTTGAAAATGAATATTTTGGTGAGGATGATTAAGGGATGTGACGTGTACGAAATAGTTTGTCTTTCTTGCTTCTATCATCAGTCATCTTTAGATGACTGATGCATAAGTAGGTGACCATAATTATATTAACATTTTCACTCAATATTTTCCGCCCTTTGGCACTACTACTCTGACCGAATAGACCTCTATGCAATCAGAGCAGTAACACCAAAGGTCAAAAAATCTTGAGCAAAAATTTTGTTAAGATAATTATGGTCACCTACTTAAGATTCGATAAATATTATCTAAATCTTCAATCATAAAAGCTCAAAATAGAGTGACTATTTTTATGCTTTTATTCAATCAGATTATTTGAATATTAAAATAAATATGAAACTAAGAACGGGAAGTTATTTCGTGCCCGTCTCTTACGGAGTAACTTTTCTGAGACAGCCATATATAACACTGAAGCCAGCTCCCATAGTAATAAGGTTGATGGCTTCATCCACTTCAATTTGATGCTGTATTGAACGAATGATATGCAGAATGCCTGCGCTACTCATATTTGAATGCTTTTCGTAATGTCCTGTGGTGGCTTTCATTGCTTCTCTGGGTAGTCCTAATTTCCTGGATAAACGCATCAATAACGCAATGCCTGCTGGATGTATTGCCCAGTGAGGATTGTCTTTCCATGAGCTTTCAGTGGCTTGTAATGTTTGTGTTAGAAAAATTCTAACATCTTTGTTAAAGGTTTTTTCATTATCAACATTGAATGTGTAATAGTTGTCGTAGCCCCATTTAATAAGGTCTAAGCCTTCTATGGATTTTTGTACAGTATGGATTTTTTCTATTTTTAACGGTTGTTCACCAAAATTAGCCGTGTTACTGATCCATAATGCAGCTGCACCATCTCCGAAGGTACAGTTACCTTGCCAAATATCAATTTTTTCACTTTTTATATTAATCAGCGTGGATGGAATTTCAACTGAAATGACTAGGATATTTTTAAAGCTTTCATCTAAATGATTGGCGCAATTTAATGCTTTAATGCCACCTGTACAACCGACATTGCCAAGGTCTAATAATATGCTTGTTTCATTGATGAGGTGAGGCAGTTTTTTTGCCAGTCGATAACTGAGACCAGGCATTAAATTACCCGTAGATGTGGTTGTAATAACGGCATCAATTTGGTTGTTTTTTGCTTCAGCCATATTCGATATTTGAGTGGCCAGTTGTTCGAGTAATTGATCAGCATTTTTTTCAAAAGCACGGGCTCTGCTTTTAAAGTCATCCAGATGTAACCAGTCGGCTATGGTATATCGATTACGTTTGCCGACTAAAAAATAGCGTATGGATGACAATAAGTTTTCAATTTTATTGTCTGCAATATCCAGTTGCTGAATAGCTTGCTCAAAATGTGGCAACATTGCCTGATTTGACCAAATTTTTTCAGGTACTGCAGTAAATATGTGATTAATGTATCGGCTGGTCATGATAATTAGGTCAATTAAACGGTTGTTGAGACAAAAAATTTAATCATCAGATTTTTGATGCGAATGTCATCTTCATTTTTTAATTTACTGGAAGATAAAATAGGTTTGCCATTGACGGTCACTTTACCTTTTTGTGGCGTAATATAAAAACCATTGGTGGCATGATGAACAACCGCAGATATTTTAGGTGCAAACCAACCATTTGTTTTTATATCTGCTTCAATATTTTTACCAATTTTAACGATGTCTTTATCCAGTGGGAAATTTTCATTGACTGATTTCCCATCGGTCACAATCAACCATGCTTTGCTGGTTCCTTTTTGAATGGCTGCATCAGCTTTGTGTTCTCTGAGAATTTCTTTCATTTTAGAGGCATCAAAAATAACCGTTTCAGCGGGTTCGATATTGCCCATGCTACTGTTTTCTTTTACTTCTTCTTCTGGTTCGTTGTCAATAAAATTAATGTAATGCTTACAGACGGTTATAATATCGCCTTTTTCTAGCTCATGTTTTTTGACTTCTTTACCATTCAAAAACGTGCCATTAGTGCTTCCATTGTCTTCTACAAAAAAACTGCCATTAGAATGATAAATTTTCGCATGAACACTTGATACCGCCATGTTATCAATATGAATATCGTTATTAGATTGACGCCCGATGGTAATGATTGAATTATTTTTTAAAGGGAGTTCTTTGAGTAATTTATCGTTAAAAAAACACTGAATAACTGGCATATAGTTGAACCTAAATGTGGAAGTAATTAATTATACTAAATTATAGGTCAAATATTTGAATCTGATTATAACTATTCGAATATTTATCTTTTCAGTTCACGTATTGGAAAAAATAAAATTTATTATTATAAGGATGAATACGAAATAACTTCTTGTTATTGGTTTTATATTGATTTTAGATTCAAATGATCTGATTGAATAAACGTGAAGGAATAGTTGTTCTATTCTGAGATTTTATGATTGAAAATCATTTGGAGGTGGAGTGAAAGAATAGAAAGTTATTTTGTGCTTGTCCTTAGCCAAAATTTTATTTGAAGCGTGGATGAACATCGGTTTATAAAGATTCTAAACGTAAAAAAAGTCCCATTCATTTTGGCTTAGTTGTCGTAAAGCGCTGAGTAATTCTTCTGATGGCACGGCTTCATTTGGATATATTCCCCAAATTTCTATAAATTGCTGGGCAATGCCTGCTGTTTTGCGCCATTTTAGTTGGTCGATTGTATGTTGTTGATTGCATTTTTTACAATGATGAACGGTATTAATGATGTCGTTTGCATTAATTAAATGTTGCCAATCATCAATATTTGTACGACAAGTTGGGCAACGAGGAGGTTGGTTTGTGTCTCCACCTATCAATATTGGTTGGTGGCGGGGTGGGGGAAGATGAATGTGGCAGAAACCTTCTCCATTAAAAACTTGTTCTGTTGAGTTGGGTGTGAATTCAATAGCGGGAGAACAGCCTAAAAAAATAACCAGCTCAACAAAACGATTACCTGCATAAAAATGAGTTTGATTTTGGCATTGAAAACGTTGCTCAATTAATTCTAAATTCAATAATTTGTCTTCAATCAACCGAGTGTCGAGATGTTGTTGTGAGGGTGAGGTAGGGTGAAGATAAAGTTTGTGTGGCATGTTACATTTTATCCAATGTTTTAATACCCAGTAGAGATAATGATTGTTTAATGACCTCAGCAACCAGCACGACAAGTTTTAAACGACTCATTTTTGTTGCCGCATCTTCCGCTTTTAAAATATGACATTTTTCGTAAAAAGTTGAAAGTAAACTGCTGAGTTCAAATAAATAAGTGCAAAGTAGATGTGGTGAGCCTTTGTCTGCCACTCGATTGACAACTTCATTGAAGCGAATGAGTTTAGCTGCTAATTGTTTTTCTTCTTCCTGTTTTAAGTGAATTGAATTGAATTTAAGCTCGTGTGTTTCGACGTTGCTGTTTTTCAAAATACTGGCAATACGGGTATAAGCATATAATAAGTAGGGTGCTGTATTGCCTTGTAAAGACAACATAGCATCCATGCTAAATGTATAGTCACTGGTTCTATTTTTAGATAAATCAGCATATTTTACAGCACTGATACCGACCACATCTGCAATTTTTCTGAGTTCATCTTCCGTTAAATCAGGATTTTTTTGTTTCACGGTGGTGTAAGCACGAGTTTTTGCTTCATTTAATAAGTCAACGAGTTTGACTGTGCCACCTGTTCTGGTTTTAAAGGGTTTGCCATCATCACCGTTCATGGTACCAAAACCCATGTGTTCGCATTGTGTTGTTTTATCCACAAAATTTGCCAGTCGAGCCACTTTGAATATTTGTTGAAAATGTAAGCTTTGTCTTTGATCCACAAAATAAAGTAGGTGATTCGCTTTAAGTTTTTGTTGACGGTATCGAATAGCGGCTAAATCAGTGGTTGCATAGAGAAAACCTCCATCGGCTTTTTTAACAATCAAGGGTAGCGGATTGCCTTCTTGATTTGTAAATTCATCTAAAAACACGCATGATGCACCGTCACTGACTGTGAGTAAATTCTTTTTCTCAAGGTCGTCAATGATGTTTTGTAGATCATTGTTATAGTCACTTTCACCACGAACATCTTGGCTGTTTAAACTGACATTTAACATCGCATACACGCTGTTGCAATGATTTAACGAAGTTAAGCGGAAAGTTTTCCAGAGTTTTAAGCAATAGTCATCTCCAGATTGTAACTTGACGACCAGTTGTCTTGATCTATCAGCGAATTTGGTGGAATCATCAAACTGTTTTTTTGCTTCCCGATAAAATATTTCCAAATCACCCAAATTGAATGAATCATTAGGATGTTGTTTCACAATCTGTTCCATATGTGCCAGCAACATACCGAATTGAGTCCCCCAGTCCCCCACATGATTTTGTCTAATGACCTTATGACCTAAATACTCCAAAGTACGAACCACCGCATCTCCAATGATTGAAGAACGCAAATGTCCAACATGCATTTCTTTGGCTAAATTAGGAGAAGAGTAATCAACCACAACTGTTTGTGGTCGTCTGGTTTTTTCAACAAGTTTTGAAAAATTTTCGGCAGCTTCGTTGATTTGATTGGTTAACCAGTTGTCATCAATGAAAAAGTTAATGAATCCTGGACCTGCAATTTCAATTTTGGTGATGCCATGGTGTTGTGGTAATGCTTTGACGATAGATTCTGCCAAATCACGGGGCTTACATTTTGCTGATTTGGCAAGCATCATGGCTAAATTTGATGCCAAGTCACCATGAGCTTTATCTTTGACATGAGTCACTTGAATGGTTGGTGTAATATCGTTGTTTAAAATGCCGTCTGATTTGAGTGTGGTGATGGCATCAGACAAAATGGATGTGACCAGTTCTTTCATTGTGTGAGGTGTCCGACTATTGAGAGGAAAAATATATTATCATCAAAAACAATTAATGGAAACCTGTACTCCAATAATCCTCTTTCTGGTAGTATTTGGCGATATTATACTAAAAAAATATAGGATATATCTTCATGTGCGGCATCTGTGGTGAATTTAGGTTCGATGGTTCTAAACCCGACAATCAATCAATTCGTAAAATGATGACAAAGCTTGAATCTCGTGGTCCAGATTCAGCAGGTGAGTTTGCCAGTCAGTCGATTGCATTAGGTCATCGTCGTTTATCAATTATTGATTTATCTGAAAAATCAAATCAGCCGATGATTGATAAAGAACTGGGTTTGACATTGGTTTTTAATGGAACCATTTATAACTATCCATCACTTAGAAAGTCTTTGATTGAAAAAGGCTATCATTTCAGTTCGACGGGTGACAGTGAAGTTATCATCAAAGCATTTCATCAGTGGGGTGTTGATTGTGTGAACCATCTGCATGGTATGTTTGCTTTTGCCATTTGGTCAGAAAAAAATAGGCAATTATTTGTTGCTCGTGACAGGGTCGGTATTAAGCCTCTCTATTATAGTCTTAATCATCATCGATTGATTTTTGCTTCCAATACTCAAGCATTGTTGACTCAAAAAGACATTAATAAAGACATTGATCCTGTGTCATTACATCATCAATTGACATTGCATGCCGTTATTCCAGCGCCAGGGACTATTTTACAAGGCATTAAAAAAGTAAAGCCTGCACATTGGATGTTATTTAACGAAAATGGATTGGTGTCTGAAAAACGCTACTGGGAATTAACCGCACAACGACCTGAACAAGCTAAATCAGAAGCGCAATGGATGGAAGAAATTCATCACGCATTGCATAACGCAGTGATTAAAAGGAATGAAATTGCCGATGTACCTGTCGGAGTGTTGCTTTCTGGTGGCATTGACTCTTGTTTGTTGGTGGCTTTATTGGCCGAAGGTGGTTGTGAGGATTTAAGAACATTTACCATTGGTTTTGAAGATACCGCTGAAGAAATGGGCAATGAATTTGTCTATTCAGATGCTGTGGTGGAACGATATCAAACCAAACATTCAAAGTTTTTAATTCCCAATAGTCAGGTTTTATCCCGTTTGCCAGAAGCGGTGGAAAAAATGTCGGAACCGATGGTTGCACAAGATGCCGTTGCTTTTTATTTGCTGTCGGAACAGGTGTCAAAACAAGTCAAAGTGGTGCAAAGTGGTCAAGGGGCAGATGAGGTTTTTGCGGGCTATTTTTGGTATCCTAAAATGCATCATTCTACGGGAGATGAATTTCAGCGTTTTCGTGATAATTATTTTGACAGAGATCATGAGGAATACTTACAAACGGTGACACCTCAGTTTTATGGAGAAGACTATACTGAACAAGTCATTCGGTCTTTGCTGGATAAGCCTGGGGCGGACACCATGCTGGACAAAGTGTTACGCATGGATGTAACAACTTTAATTGTGGATGACCCTGTTAAGCGGGTAGACAATATGACCATGGCATGGGGGCTGGAATCAAGAGTGCCTTTTCTGGATCATCAATTAATTGAATTGGCAATGCAAATGCCACCAGAATTAAAACTAAAACAAAATGGCAAGCATCCATTAAAAGTGATTGCCAAAAAATTATTACCATCCAGCGTGATAGATCGTCCTAAGGGCTATTTTCCAATGCCTGCATTGAAATATGTCCGTGGTGAATTTTTAGAATTCATGAAAGATATTTTGTCGTCAGAGTCTTGTCGTCAAAGAAAAATATTTGATCAATCTTACATTAATAAAATATTAACCGCTCCAGACCAGTATCATACTCGTTTGAATGGGAGTAAATTGTGGCATATGGCTTTGTTGGAATTGTGGTTTCAGATTAATGTTTGATTTGTGTCAGAGAAAACTCAGTATTAAACCTAAAAAATCAGGAAGATATAATAATTTACCAATGATGAAATCAATTATTTCAATAAAAAATTTATCCAAGACTTATGATTCAGGGTTTCAAGCATTGAAACAGATAAATCTTGATATTGCTGATGGTGAAATTATTGCCTTGTTAGGTCCGAATGGCGCAGGTAAAACTACCCTGATTTCGACTATTTGCGGTATCGTTTCACCAACTTCTGGCACAGTAACCGTGAATAATTTTGACATTGTTTCTGATTACAGAAAAACCAGAGAATTAATTGGATTGGTTCCCCAAGAGTTGACTCTGGGAGCATTTGATACGGTGTGGAACACCATTCGTTTCAGTCGTGGTCTTTTTGGTAAGCAAAGTAATAAAGATTATCTGGAGCAACTGTTGAGAGATTTGTCTTTATCTGACAAAAAAAACAATGAGCTTAGAACGTTATCAGGAGGAATGAAGCGACGTGTATTGATTGCCAAAGCTTTATCGCATGAGCCAAAAATATTGTTTTTGGATGAACCGACAGCAGGAGTTGATGTAGAGTTACGTAAAGATATGTGGAATATTGTGCGACGTTTGCGTGACTCTGGAGTGACTATTATTCTGACTACTCATTATATTGAAGAAGCGGAAGAAATTGCTGACAGAGTTGGAGTGATCAATAATGGCAAATTATTATTGGTCGAAGATAAGCAAACATTGGTGCAACGACTGGGTAAAAAATATTTAATTATCGAGTTAAAAAAACCAATAGAAACCGTACCTCTTTCATTGGATAGTTTTTGCCTAGATTTATCTGATGATGGTCATCAATTAACTTACTCTTATGATGCAACTGATGATTCTAATGGCATAACCATGTTGCTTCAATCGATGCAGGATGCTGGTTTAGAGTTAAAAGATTTACATACAACACAAAGTACCTTAGAAGATATTTTTGTTGATCTGGTCAAGGAGCAGTAATTAATGAATTTTCAAGCCATTAAAGTGATTTATCAATACGAAATGTTGCGTACCTGGGATACTTTGTTTCAGAGTATTATTTCTCCTGTGCTGTCGACATCACTCTATTTTATTGTATTTGGTTCAGCCATTGGTTCTCGAATACAAGATATTGACGGCGTGTCTTACGGCTTATTCATTGTGCCAGGGCTGATTATGCTGTCACTACTGACACAAAGCATTGCCAACGCCTCTTTTGGTATCTTTTTTCCAAAATTTACAGGCAGTATTTATGAAATACATTCTGCCCCCATTTCATTTTTTGAAATTATCATTGGTTATGTTGGAGCTGCGGCTTCTAAGTCACTGATTATTGGCTTTATTATTCTTATTACAGCCAGTTTTTTTGTGGATTTAATCATCATTCATCCTTTTTGGATGTTGGCTTTTTTAATCCTGACCTGTATCTCTTTTAGTTTGTTTGGCTTTATCATTGGTTTGTGGGCAAATGATTTTGAGAAGCTACAGATCATCCCAATGTTAGTGATTACCCCATTGGTTTTTTTGGGTGGTAGTTTCTATTCCGTTAATATGTTGCCTGCTTTTTGGCAAACAGTGACCTTGTTTAATCCTGTTGTTTATTTGATTAGCGGTTTTCGCTGGAGTTTTTTCGAGGTTTCTGATGTCAGTGTAGGTGTCAGTCTTGCTATGATATTATTATTTTTAGCTGTTTGTTTAATCATTGTCGGTTGGATGTTTAAAACGGGCTATAAGATAAAGCAGTAAAAAAATATGCAACAACCCAGTGTGTTTAGGTTTTAAGGCATCGGAAAAACAAAGTTTAAAGCCACGAATAAGGGGAAGCGAAATAAATAAATGTCCAAATTACGCAGGATTTTTGTTTGCCTTTGAGGCGCAAAAATAGGCGTGTAGTCGAACTACACAACTATTTTTGCAACAAAAAAGGCGGACAAAAAAATTACTATGCCCTTTGGGTACAAGTAAGTTGGATGTTTATTTATTGCGCATCCCCTAAACACTATTTACTTACCGTTCCTATGGTGGAAATGTTATAGTGGTTTTGTGATAATCGACTGACAAAATTGTTTTGATAAACGAAAAGATATTTTAAAAGAGGATAATATGGACGTTTTAGATCGAATTAAAGAACAAGTTGAAAGTAACCCAGTGGTACTTTACATGAAAGGTACGCCTCAATTCCCACAATGTGGTTTTTCTGCCAGAGCGGCAGAAGCATTGAAAACATGCGGTGAAGAATTTTCATTTGTAAATATATTATCTGATCCAGAAATATTTGAAAACTTACCAAGATATGCTGACTGGCCAACTTTTCCACAACTTTACATTAGTGGTGAATTAATGGGAGGGTGTGATATCACCATTGAAATGCAGGAAAGTGGCGAGTTGAAAAAAATGGTAAAAGAAGCCGTCAGTAAGAAAAACTTACAATAATTTTCTTACCTAAGAGGCTGTCAGAGAACTCGTGTTTTTGTCAAATCAAGGCATAAAATTGTCGAAAAGCGCAGTTTACGTGTGTAATTGAGCATTTTTAGATTATTTTTCCTCGGTACTCCTTGACGGGGGAACGCAGAGTTGGCGGAAAGATGAGTTCTCGGACAACCTCCTGGTTAGTCTTGTAGGGATAAGGGGCGATTCAAAATTAACATTTTCAATGTTTTGCCCACAGGCTTCGTTACTCAAACAGTTGCATAGCTCAACTATGCGCCTGTTTTTGCGCCTTGCCTGTGAACAAAATTTCTTCGCAAATTATAAAGGTTATTTTTGAATTGTCCCTAAGGCAAGCATTGTTTTATCTCTACAAGATTTTCCACTGATTCACAATTTTACAAAATATTTCTGCCGTCTTCTGTGTGTCATACAAGGCCGAGTGTGCCTCATCAGCATTAAATTCAATTTTGGCCGCTTGAGCAATTTTTGCCAAAACCGTTTGTCCATAGACCAAGCCACCTAATGTTGCCGTATCAAAGCTGGTAAATGGGTGAAGTGGGTTTCTTTTAATGTGGTTTCTTTTAACCGCTTCATTAACAAAACTTAAGTCAAAAATAGGGTTGTGTGCAACCATAATAGCTCGGGTGCAGTTACTATTACTCACTGCCTTGCGAATCATCTTGAAAATTCGTTGCAACCCTTCCGATTCTTCAACGGCAAACCTAAATGGATGAAACGGGTCAATTTTATTAAATTCCAGTGCAGCTGAGTCTAAATTAGCTCCTTTAAAGGGTTCAATATGAGCATGAGCCGTTTCGAATGGATGTAAAATCCCTTCGTCATCTATGGCGACACTCACCGCCGCAATTTCCAGCAAAGCATCTTTTTTAGGGTTGAATCCACCTGTTTCCACGTCAATGACGATGGGTAAAAAACCTCGGAAGCGTTTTGAAATCTCAGGGTTGTATTTTAAATCTGTCATGGTTGTCCGATGTTTTTAAGTTTGGGAATAAGTAGGTGTCATAAATATTTTAACATTTTAGGTTATATTTTCCGACCTTTAGACCGAATAGAACTCTGGGCAATCAGAACAGTAAGCATCAAAGGTCAAAAAATAGCCCACAAAAATTTGTAAATAATTATGTTCATCTATTTATTAAGAATGATAGAAGCTCAATATTTTCTGACGCAAAGTCAGGAACTTTTCAGTAGCACAACCGAATAATGGTAGAATGCATTGCTAATGAAGAAAAATGTAAAGAGTGCATACTTTGAATGTATAACACTGTCCAAATATTTTAACAATTAAAATAACCATTGTAAGATAATTAGTCGTATTTTTTAGATGTTTTAGATCAGAGTTTACGTTGTTGCCCTTCATTTCATAAGTGTGTGTCCCTAAGTCTGATGTGTCTTCTTCTGCCTCAATTTCAATTTTTTTTCCTCTTTTGCAAGCTGCATTTCAGTCACAATTTAAAAGTTAAAATTAGGCTGTTTATTTTAAACAATATTAAAATTTTTTCACTTCGTGCAAAAGTCTCTGAGTATTATTAGAGATATTGGACATATTAATTATACTTTTAAGCTAAAAATTGGATTCTGTCTGATATCCAAATAATTTTCCAATTTTATAGAATTGAACTTATTTTAGGATCATCTCATTTTTTTGAAAATTTGAACTACCATAATGACAAAATAGAAATATATTTTGATAATTCTCAAAAAAACAGTTTTTTTATTCGTGCGTTTGAATGATATAATTTATCGCTAAGAGATGACACAAAATAAGGTAACACGCAATAAATAAACTACCCATATTGCGCAGAAATTTTGTTTGTCTTTTTTGTTACAAAAATAGGCGTATAGTCGAACTACACAACTATTTTTACAACAAAAAAGACGGCAAAAAGATTGTTTTTCCCTTTGGGTACAAGCAATTTGGACGTTTATTTGTTGCGCACACCCTATGTCCGAGACTCGTCTTTTCATAAATATGTTTAGGATTAAAATATATGACAACTTCAGCCGTACTATCAGAACAAGAAATGATTAATGAAATAGCCAAAAAGTATAGTGACTCGATGAATATTGGTGTTGAAAGACAAATATTTATCGGCAAAAGAGTGACTTTTATGATGCGTGGTCTATTGGTGGTTACTGGTTTTATATTAATTGTTCTATTTGTTGTTTTGCTTATGTTGTCAACCCATATGAAAGCATTAATAATAACCGTAGATACTATGAATCATCACTTTACCACAATGACTAAAGATGTTGAAAAAATGAAAATAGTGGTTGCTGATATGGATAAAAGTGTTGATAAACTCCCATTAATGCTTGCTAGAATTAAAACAATGCAATCTTCTGTGAAAGAAATGAGCCAGGATATTACACCGCTTGCACAACATATGCATTCAATTAGTAATAATATGAACATAATCACTCAAGATGTTCAGTCAATGAGTTCTACTTTTGTTGTGATGGATCGATCTGTGATGGATATTAGTCAGGATGTGAACCAACTGTCAAAACCAATGAAAAATTTTAATAAATGGATACCGTTGCCATAAGGAGATGTGCAATAAATAAATATCCAACTTGCTTGTACCCAAAGGGCATAATGATCTTTTTGTCTGCCTATTTTTGTGCCTCAAAGGCGAACAAAAATCCTGAGCAATTTGGACATTTATTTGTTTCATCTCCCCTAAAAATATTATTATCGTAAATAAATTTAGAGGAACATCAATATGTCTGAAAATAATTCAACAGTCTTGATTAATGCTTTACACACAGTCACCACTGAATTTGAAAGAAAAATGCAAGAAGAACAGAGGATAGGTAAAGCTATTGCTGATAAAACCAATAATTTTATAAGAACAGTGATTATTTTATTTGCTGTTTTTTCTGTCTATCTGGTAACTCAGGCTTATTCTCTGGGAACTGATGTTAAGCACTTGGCAGGTAGTATGGTTGAAATGTATAAACATTTTGGAGAAATGTCGAAAGACATGGGGGAAATGACAAATTCCGTTGTTCATATGAGTAAAAATGTCCAGACAATTCCGATGATGACATCTGAAATGGGGGGAATTGTTAATAGCGTATCTGTTATGAAAAAAGATGTTAAAACCATGAGTACAGATGTTTTTGTTATGGATAAAAACTTAGGTAAAATTACTCATGGGGTCAATTCTATGGCAAAACATTTTATTCATCTCAATGATTCCGTTAATCATCTGCGGATAAATGTTAAACAAATGTCTGTTCCAGTAAGAAAAATCCCCTTTATGTGATTGTCATAGGTGAGGTGAAAGCCTTATTTTTATGGCTTAAACATGAGTCCATATAATTAGTTTCAGTTGTAATTCATACTATTGACTTTCAGTCCATAGTGCTTGATTTCGAGTTGTTTTAGTTGGTTAATTATTTGTGTCGCTACATTTTTATCAGCAAAAAAAAGCCCTTAAAAATAAGGGCTTAAAAATAATAACAAGTTGGGGATAACTGTTACTTAATTTCGTTTACGACT
>Ga0233443_1001002_pt1 | contig 26770 bp, 20 predicted proteins | sample SI_123_September_2_FD_182784 | JGI IMG/M metagenome (GOLD analysis project Ga0233443, IMG submission 182784) | Seawater microbial communities from Saanich Inlet, British Columbia, Canada - SI_123_September2016_200_MG | ecosystem: Environmental > Aquatic > Marine > Inlet | place: Canada: British...
CATGTCCTTCATGCTGGCTGCGCCGGTCTCGCTCACGACGGCGGCGATCGCGGCCTTCACTTCATCTTCGGACATCTGCTTGGGCAGATAGGCCGAGATGACCGCGATCTCCTCGCGCTCCTGCGCCGCAAGTTCGGGGCGGCCGCCCTTGTCGTAAAGCTCGACCGATTCCTGGCGCTGCTTGATCATCTTCTGCAGCAACCCGAGGATGTCTTCGTCGCTGAGCGGCGGCTTGCTCTGCCCGCGCGCCTCGATATCGGCATTCTTCAGCGACGAATTGATCATGCGCAGCGTCGAGAGCTTGCGCTCGTCCTTCGCTCTCATCGCATCCTTGACGGCGTTGTTGATGTCATCGCGCAGCATCGGTCTCTCCCTCGCGGCAAATCGGCCGCTTCCAATCCAATCGCCGTTGATTTAGGGCGTTTTGCGGGTCCGCACAACCGACAGGGTTACATCTCGAGCCAGTCGAGCAGCGCATCCGTCACCTCCTGCGGTTTCTCGAGCTGCGTGAGATGACCGCAATCCTGAATAGTGACCAGCTTCGCGCCCGCAATGCCGTTGGCGATCTCGACCGATGCATCGGCCGGAACCATGTTGTCGGTATCGCTGGTGAGGACCAGCGTCGGGCACTTGATGGTCGCGAGCGTCGGCCGCGAATCCGCCCGCGTCATGATCGCCTCAAGCTGCCAGACGAAGGCATCGGGACCGACGTCGTCGGCCATATCGAGTACAATGCGGTGAAGGTGCTCGTCGCGCGCCAGCGCGGGATGCACGAAGTTTGCAAACATGCGGTCCATCACCGCACGGTAGCCGCCCTGCTTCACCTCAGCGATCATCGCCCGCCGCTTCTCGGAAACTTCCGGCGCTTCGGGCCGCGCCGAGGTGTTCAGCAGCGCCAGCCGCGCGACGCGCTCGGGCGCCTGCCGGAACATCTCCAATACGATGTAGCCGCCCATCGAATGACCCGCGAGTGCGAAGCGCAATGGCGCTTCGGCGAGAATCCGCCGCGCAATCGCGGCCATGTCGCCGCCGCGCGCATGGTTGGCGATAAACACCGGCCCCTGCCGCCACAGGGCGGGGATCTGCGGATCATAGATCCGCGGCGAGCACGCAAGGCCGGGCACGAGCACGACGGGAAGCGAGTTTAGCATGTGAACATCCAGTTCTGTCATTGCCGGGCATAGCCGTTCGAAGAACGGGATCGCTTCCGCTCGCCTATGCCCCGGCAATCCATCCTTCTTGAAAGATTCCTGCACTTAAGATGGATGCGCGGGTCAAGCCCGCGCATGACATCCTGTTGAACTTCCTTCACGCCACGCCGCGCTTGCGGCCTTCCCAGTAAGGCGCACGCAGCGCCTTGCGGTCGATCTTGCCGAGCCCCGTGACCGGGATGACCTCGACAAAATCGATGGTCTTGGGCGACCACGGCGCGCCGCGCTTGTCCTTGACGTGGGCCTGCAGTTCGGCGACGCCGGAATTGGCGCCGGGCTTCAGCACCACAAAGCCCTTCACCGCCTCGCCCCACTTGTCGTCAGGAATTCCGATCACGGCGGCGGAGGCAACCGACGGATGCGACATCAGCGCATCCTCGACCTCGCGCGGATAGATGTTGAAGCCGCCGGAGATGATCATGTCCTTGGTGCGGTCGACAATATAGAAGTAGCCTTCCTCGTCCTTCACCGCGACGTCGCCGGTGTGCAGCCAGCCGCCCTTGAGGGTTTCGGCGTTGGCCTCGGGACGCTTCCAGTAGCCGTCCATGACCAGCGGCCCGCGCACGCAGATCTCGCCCGGCTCGCCGATCGCGACCTCGCGCATGTCCGCATCGAACAGTTTTACATCGACTCCGGGACTTGCGCGCCCGCACGATCCGAGCCGCGCGGGCCTGGTTTCGTCGTGATCGATCTTGCGCATCGAGGTGATGATCTGCGGCGCTTCGGTCTGGCCGTAAAGCTGCACGAACACCTTGCCGAAAATCTTCATGCCTTCCAGCAGGCGATCCGGCGACATCGGCGCGGCGCCATAGACGATCATCTCCAGCGACGACAGGTCGTGGCGCTTGCGCAGATCCTCGTTATCGATCAGCGCGTAGATGAGCGTGGGCACAAGGAAGGTCGAGTTGATCTTCTCGGCGGCCACAACGCCGGCATAGACCTCCGGCTCGAAGCCCTGCACGAGCCGCATCAGGCCGCCGCGCATCATCACCGGGAACAGCGTGACGCCCGCTGCGTGGCTGATCGGGGTCGCGGCGAGGAAGCGGATGTCCTGCGGCCAGTCCCAGTCCGCAAACAGCAACAGCGTCATGGTCATCAGCGCGCGATGCGGCAGCATCACGCCCTTGGAGCGGCCGGTGGTGCCGCCGGTATAGGCAAGGAAAGCGATCTCGTGGGCCTCGCTTTGATCCACCAGCGGCGCTGCCTCGGCCTTGGCGAGATCCGGCATGATATCGCGCACGCCCTCCATCGGCCCGATCGAATACAAATTCTTGAGGCCGGGCACGCGGCTCTTGATCGCGAGGCCCCGCGGACCGAACTTCGCGCCCTCCACGATCAGGAGATCGATCTCGGCGTCCTCGATGATAAAGGCGTGATCGTCTTCCGCCGCCATGGGATGCAGCGGCGTGTAGCGGATACCCATCACAAGCGCGGCGCAGATCGCAGCCCAGGATTCGGCGCGGTTGCTCGCCAGAACCGACAGCGCGCTGCCTTTCTTCAGCCCGAGCGAGCGAAACAGCGTGATGAAGCGGCCAATGGTGTCGCCGAGTTCGCGGTAACTCCACCGCACCTTGCCGTCAGCGAGCGCGGGCCGGTCACCGAACCGCCCCACCGCGTTGACGATCATATTGCCGATGGTTCCACCGGAATGAAGCTGGCCCAAATCCAGCGGAGTGCCCGTCGAGCTCATGGATAGGTCTCCTGCCTTGCGGCTCGTTATGTCGCAGTGGCCGCATGGGGGCGCAGATTAGGGAGCGCTCGCCGGGTGTCAAATATGTGCAAATGACATAAATTTCCGGCGCTTCTGCCTTTGACGCGCCGCGGCACAGAGGTTATGTGATGCACTTATGACGACATCAGATAATTCCTCAGCCTGGCCGGACCATAAACCGACCGCGCTCCTCGTGCTTGCCGATGGCACCGTGCTGGAAGGCTTCGGCCTTGGCGCGGAAGGTCAGGCCGTTGGCGAGGTCTGCTTCAACACAGCGATGACCGGTTATGAGGAAATCCTCACCGATCCATCCTATGCCGGGCAGCTCATTACCTTCACATTTCCCCATATCGGAAATGTCGGAACCAACGACGAAGACATCGAAACGGTGAATATGGCGGCAACGCCGGGCGCGCGCGGCGTGATTTTACGCGCAGCCATTACCGATCCGTCGAACTATCGCGCCGCCAAACATCTCGATACATGGCTGAAGGCGCGCGGCATTATCGGTCTCTCCGGCATCGATACCCGGGCGCTGACCGCGCTGATCCGCGACAAGGGCATGCCGAACGCCGTGATCGCGCACGCGAAGGACGGCAAGTTCGATCTGCACGGCCTCAAGGAGGAAGCGCGCGAATGGCCCGGCCTCGAGGGCATGGACCTCGTGCCGATGGTGACCAGCGCCCAGCGTTTCACCTGGGATGAGACGCCGTGGGAATGGGACAAGGGATTCGGCAAGCAGGACAAGCCGGAATTCAACGTCGTCGCGATCGACTACGGCATCAAGCGCAATATTCTGCGCCTGCTGGCGGGCGAAGGCTGCAAGGTCACGGTCGTGACGGCGAAAACATCCGCGGAAGATATTCTGGCGATGAAGCCGGACGGCGTGTTCCTGTCGAACGGCCCCGGCGATCCGGCGGCGACCGGCGAATATGCCGTGCCCGTCATCAAGAAAGTGATCGAGTCCGGCACACCGACCTTCGGGATTTGCCTCGGCCACCAGATGCTCGGCCTCGCCCTTGGCGGCAAGACCATGAAGATGCATCAGGGCCATCACGGCGCGAACCATCCGGTGAAGGACCTCACGACCGGCAAGGTCGAGATCACCTCGATGAACCACGGCTTTGCGGTGGACAAGACCACGCTGCCGAACAACGTGACCCAGACGCATATTTCGCTGTTCGACGACTCGAACTGCGGCATCGCGCTGGAAGACAAGCCGGTGTTCTCGGTGCAGTACCATCCCGAGGCCTCACCCGGCCCGCGCGACTCGCACTATCTGTTCAGGCGTTTCACCGACCTGATGCGCGACAAGAAGCGGGCGTGAGCTAGGCCACCTGTCATCACCGGGCATAGCCGTTCGAAGAACGGCGTCGCTTCCGCTTGCCTATGTCCCGGTGATCCCGACCAGTTCGGCACCGTGCAATCGTTATCGGGATGGCCGGGACAAGCCCGGCCATGACACCGAGCTTCATTTCGCCGGGACGACCGCGGAAATATCCCCCGCCTCGCTACGACTTCGCCGCACTCAACTCGGCCCAATCAAACTCTTCTTCCAGCCGGTGAAAGGCGTCGTCGCCGATCTCACCCGACTCACGCATCTCAAACAGCTTCTGCCGCGCGGCGCGGATCGCGTCACGGCGCACCGGATCGGCGGGCAACTCGCTCGACGTCAGGCCATCCGGATTGCTTTCCGACTGATCGAGCATCTGCCGGTATTCAAGCCGCAACATCTCCGCCTCCGCAGACGTGTTACCGTCGATGGCTTCGAGCGCCGCATGGAACGCCGCGCGGCGCGCCCAGCCGACCTCGTGCGCCACCGGATCGCCGTCATCCAGCGCGAGCCATGCGATCAGCGGGCGCAGCGTCAGCCCCTGGAGCACAAGCGTGCCGAGCACGACGCCGAACGCAGTGAGCAGGATCAGGTCGCGATAGGGAAATCCCTGCGGCAGCGCGAAGGCCGCGGCCAGCGTGACGATGCCGCGCATCCCGCACCATGCGACGAGGATGCCGCCCTTCTGTGTCGGCGGGCTGATCGTCGCGCGGCGAGGCTTCAGTCCGAAACGGAAAATCAGCAACCGCCAGACGGTGTTGTTGGCCATGACCCAGACGATGCGCGTCACGATCACCGCGGCAAGCACGGCGCCAGCGACGACCGAATACTGCCAGCGCACCGAGTCGTCCAGCCCGGCCCAGATCGGCCGCAACTGCGTGCCGATCAGAACGAAAGCCATCACGTTGAGCAGGTAGACCATGGTCTCCCACACCGCATAAGACGGCACACGCAGCCGCGCGGGCGTGTAGGCGGGAACGTTGCGGGCGAGAGTCACCGCATAGACGACGATGGTGAGAATGCCGGACAGGCCGAGTTTTTCGGCGGCAATCCACACCGTGAAGGCGCCGGCGAACTGCATGATGATCGATGTCGGCACGTCGCTGATACGCGCGGTCACCAGCATCGAGATCCGCGCCAAGACGTATCCGGCCACAAGGCTGCCGATGATCGCAGCGGTCAGCGCCGGCACGACATGGCTCGCGCTGAGCGACGTCGCCAATGCGGCGCTCACGGCCACCCGATAGATCAGCAGGGCGCTGGCATCGTTGAGCAGGCTTTCGCCCTCGAGAATTTTGAGGACGCGATACGGCAGCTTGACGCTGCGCAGCACCGCGGTCGCCGCCGCCGCATCCGGCGGCGCGACGATGGCGCCCAGTGCGATCGCAGCAGCCCACGGCATTGAGGGGAGAAGCCAGTGCGCAACAACGGCGACGACTGCCGTGGTGAGACCGACCGCCACCAGCACCAGCGTCGCAACCGGCACCCAGTTGTCGCGCAGATCCCGCATCGAGGTGTCGAAGGCCGCATCGAGCAAGACCGGCGCGACGAACAGCGCCAGCGCGAGTTCGGGATCGAGCGTCCACGCCGGCGCATCCGGGAGAAAGGCGATGCCGACACCGCCGAGCGCAAGGAATGTCGGATAGGGAACGCCGAGACGGCGCGCCAGCGCCGACAGCAGCATCGCACCCAGCATGAGCCCGATGGTCCATTCAAATGCGTGCAAACGTTATGCTCCAGATAATACGCGAGCTTACGCGATCAGATCCGCAGGGCAAAATGGAGGGATGCCTCGCCCGCCGCCCGCACTTGCGGGCCCTCAACGAAAATTCTAGGTTGGAATGATAATCATCATCTAATAACCGCGAGCACGATCACATGACATCGGCACCGATATCCGGATTCGACTACTTCAACGGCATCAAAAACGGAACGATCGAGCCGCCGCCGATGCCGAAACTGTTCGGTATCGAGATCGTCGAAGTCGAGCCCGGACATATTGTGCTGACCGCGACGCCGCAGCCCGAGCACAACAATCCGCTGGGCATTACCCATGGCGGTTATGCCGCGGTGCTGCTCGACACCTGCATGGGCGGCGCGATCCATTCGGCGCTCAAACCCGGTCAGGGCGTGGTGACGCTGGAATACAAGATCAACTTCATGCGGCCGATGTCGCCCAAAACCGGCCTCGTGCGCGGCGAAGGCCGCGTCATCCATGTTGGCCGTCAGGCGGGAATGTCGGAAGGTCGCCTGTTCGACGCGGCAGGCAAGTTGCTGGCGCACGGCACAACAACTTGCCACATCCTGCAAAACTAGAGATCAGGCCTCGTTGCTGCCCTCCTGACGCGTGGCCTCGAACAGAAACCAGGTCCGGCGCTCCGTTTCATCGATGAAGATCTCGAGGATGCTGGCGGACGCAACATCTTCAGCATCGTCGCAAACCTTGTGTGCCTTGCGCATGGCCGCGGCGACCTTCTTGTTGTCTTCCATCAACTCACGAAGCATTTCGCGCGGCGGCACGAACTTCTCGTCGTTGTCCTTGAGAGTCTGGAGCTTGGCGATGTGGCCGATGGAGCGGATGGTGTTTCCGCCGATTTTGCGGACACGTTCCGCCAACTGGTCGGTGGTGGCGAAAATCTGGTCGGACTGCTCGTCGAGCAGAAGGTGATAATCGCGGAAATGGCGTCCGCTGACATGCCAGTGGAAATTTTTCGTCTTCAGGTAAAGCGCGAAGGCATCCGCCAGCAGCGTGTTGAGTGCCGTTGACACTTTGGTCACGGCAGCGCTGTCGAGATCGGTAGGGGTGTCGAGTTCGGCCGAAACGGCATTCTTGGTTTTGCTCACGGCGGGGCCTTCCTGCTAGGAAATAGACATCAGGCGATGGACAGTGATCGCCAGACCAACTAACGCCTTCCTGTGCCCGCCGGTTCCCAGGCGGGAACCCCTCCCTTGGAGGCATGATCCTTCCGAAAACCGCGGTTTCCGGGACCATGCCCAGTCCGGACAAAGCCGATGGACGACTGGATCGATTATTACGATTCAACCCACACGATTTATGTCAGCAAGCTGCATCGCGACGTGCATTTTCGCGTGATCGCCAATGACATTCTTGCTTATGTCCCCTCGCCGGAAGCCGTGGTGCTGGACTATTCCTGCGGCGAGGCGCTGCTCGCCGCGCAGGTCGCTGCCGCCTGCCAGAAGCTGATCCTTGCCGAGCCCGCCCCCGGCGTGCGCGGACGCCTGAATGCCCGTTTCGGCCCGAACCCCAAAATCGCAGTCCGTTCACTCGATGACCTGACGCAATTGCCGGACCGGTCGGTCGATCTCGCCGTGATGATTTCGGTGGCGCAGTACATGACCCCGGCTGAACTCGATGCCGCGTTTGCCCTGATGCGCCGCATACTGAAGCCCGGCGGTCGCCTGGTGCTGGGTGATATCCTGCGCCCCGAGGTCGGCGCTGCGACCGACGTGATGGCTCTGCTCAGGCTTGCGGCCAAAAACGGCTTCCTGACCGATGCATTGTGGGGACTGGCCCGCACGGCGCTCTCGGACTACTGGCAATTGCGCAAAAGCATCGGGCTGCAGCGTTACAACGAAGCCGAAATGCTGGCAAAGCTGACATCCGCGGGTTTCGAAGCGGCTCTCGCCAAGAAGAATGTCGGCTACAATCCCGCACGCATGACCTTCCTCGCGACGGCGCGCGCCTGATCGTACAACTGCGCACATTAAGGTTAAACCCCGGCCCTCGTGGACTCCACGTAACGCCACGGTAGTCTCCTGCCATGGCCCGGTGGCGGAATGTTACGCGGAGGCGCCGCAAACGCTTCACATCCTGGTTCAAGTCCAGGCCGAGCCTCCAAATTCTCTGGTCTGCGATCCTGCGGGCCGCAAGCCCCGGAAACTGCCTGAAATTCGCAGTTGATCGCGGCTTTTAAGGCCTTTCACCGTCACGGAATCTGGTCTAAGACACGGCGCGCGCGAGGGCAACCTGGCGCTTGGCTCGAGGGACGCGCGGATGCGCGCCCTTTTTTTGTGCCCAAATTCCTGCCGTGAGACTTAATGCCTAAAAGAACCGACATCTCGACGATCCTCATCATCGGCGCTGGCCCCATCGTGATCGGTCAGGCCTGCGAATTCGATTATTCCGGCACCCAGGCCGTGAAAACCCTTCGCGAAGAGGGCTATCGCATCGTTCTGGTCAACTCCAATCCGGCCACCATCATGACGGACCCGGAACTGGCGGACGCGACCTATATCGAGCCGATCACACCGGAAATCGTCGCCAAGATCATCGAGAAGGAGCGCCATGTGCTCCCCGGCGGTTTCGCGCTGCTGCCGACCATGGGCGGCCAGACCGCGCTGAACTGCGCGCTGTCGCTGCGCCAGCAGGGCACGCTGGACAAATTCGACGTCGAGATGATCGGCGCCACGGCGGACGCCATCGACAAGGCAGAAGACCGACAGCTTTTCCGCGAGGCCATGACCAAGATCGGCCTCGAGACACCCAAGTCGCGGCTGGCGAATGCCTCGGCGCTGAAAAAATCCTTTCGCGACAAGCATCACGCGGAACGGGAGAAGCTATCCGGCGACGCGCTCGCCGAACACGAGCGGCAGTGGATTCTCGGCGAAAGTGACCGCCGCAAGCGCTATCAGGAACACGCGCTCGGCGAAGCGTTAATGGCGCTCTCCGAAATCGGCCTGCCCGCGATCATCCGCCCCTCGTTCACCATGGGCGGCACCGGCGGCGGCATTGCCTATAACCGCGAGGAATTTCTCGACATCATCGAGCGCGGGCTCGACGCCTCGCCGACCAACGAAGTGCTGATCGAGGAATCCGTTCTCGGCTGGAAAGAATACGAGATGGAGGTTGTCCGCGACAAGAAGGACAACTGCATCATCGTCTGCTCGATCGAGAACCTCGATCCGATGGGCGTGCACACCGGCGACTCCATCACCGTCGCCCCTGCCCTGACGCTGACCGATAAAGAATATCAGATCATGCGCGACGCCTCGCTGGCGGTGCTGCGCGAGATCGGCGTCGAGACCGGCGGCTCGAACGTGCAGTTCGGCGTCAATCCGGCCGACGGCCGCATGGTCGTGATCGAAATGAACCCGCGCGTGTCGCGCTCTTCGGCGCTGGCCTCGAAGGCCACCGGCTTCCCGATCGCCAAGGTCGCGGCGAAGCTCGCGGTCGGCTACACCCTCGATGAAATCGCCAACGACATAACCGGCGGCGCGACGCCGGCGTCGTTCGAGCCGACCATCGATTACGTCGTCACCAAGATTCCGCGCTTCGCCTTTGAAAAATTCCCCGGCGCGTCCACCACGCTGACCACGTCGATGAAGTCGGTCGGCGAAGTCATGGCGATCGGCCGCACCTTCCAGGAAAGCCTGCAGAAGGCGCTGCGCGGGCTCGAGACCGGCCTCACCGGCCTCGATGAAATCGAGATCGAAGGCCTCGGCCAGAGCGACGACAAGAACGCGGTGCGCGCGGCCCTCGGTACGCCGACCCCCGACCGGCTGCTGCAGGTCGCGCAGGCGATGCGGCTCGGCTGGACCAACGAGGAGATCTTCACCTCGTGCAAGATCGACCCGTGGTTCCTCGCTGAGATGCGCGGCATCATCGACATGGAAGCCAAGGTCAAGGCGAACGGCCTGCCCGGCAACGCCCACAGCATGCGCATGCTCAAGGCGATGGGTTTCTCCGACGCCCGCCTCGCCGTGCTCGCCAACACCACCGAGGCCGAGGTGAAAGCCGCGCGCCGTGCGCTGAACGTGCGCCCGGTGTTCAAGCGCATCGACACCTGCGCCGCCGAATTCGCCTCGCCCACCGCCTATATGTACTCGACCTATGAGGCCCCGTTCGCGGGCGCGATGGCCGACGAGAGCGCGCCGTCCGACAAGAACAAGGTCATTATTCTTGGCGGCGGGCCAAACCGGATCGGCCAGGGCATCGAGTTCGACTATTGCTGCTGTCACGCCTGCTTCGCGCTGCATGACGCCGGCTACGAGACCATCATGGTCAACTGCAATCCGGAGACGGTCTCGACCGACTACGACACCGCGGACCGGCTCTACTTCGAGCCGCTGACCGCCGAAGATGTGCTGGAGATCATCGACACCGAACGCAGCAACGGCACGCTTCACGGCGTCATCGTGCAGTTCGGCGGCCAGACGCCGCTGAAGCTCGCGCATGCGCTGCAAGCGGCCGACGTGCCGATCCTCGGCACCTCGCCGGACGCCATTGATCTCGCCGAAGACCGCGACCGCTTCAAGCGCGTGCTCGACAAGCTGCGCCTGAAGCAGCCGAAGAACGGCATCGCCTATTCGGTCGAGCAGGCGCGCCTTGTCGCCGCCGACCTCGGTTTGCCGCTCGTCGTGCGCCCATCCTATGTGCTTGGCGGCCGCGCCATGCAGATCATCCGCGAAGAATTCCAGCTCGGCGATTACCTGCTCGGCACCCTGCCGGAGCTGGTGCCCGCCGACGTCAAGGCGCGCTATCCGAACGACAAGACCGGCCAGATCAACACTGTGCTCGGCAAGAACCCGCTGCTGTTCGACCGTTATCTGTCCGACGCCACCGAAGTCGACGTCGACTGCCTGTGCGACGGCAAGGATACATTCGTCGTCGGCATTATGGAGCATATCGAGGAAGCGGGCATTCACTCCGGCGACTCCGCCTGCTCGCTGCCGCCGCACTCGCTCGAACCTGCGGTGATCGCCGAGCTCGAACGCCAGACACGCGAACTCGCGCTCGGCCTCGACGTCGTCGGCCTGATGAACGTGCAGTACGCCATCAAGGACGGCGATATCTACGTGTTAGAGGTCAATCCGCGCGCCTCACGTACGGTGCCGTTCGTCGCCAAGGTGGTCGGGATTCCGGTCGCAAAAATCGCCGCACGCATCATGGCGGGCGAGAAGCTCGCCGACTTCAAGCTGAAGCCGCCCAAGCTCAACCATGTCGGCGTCAAGGAATCGGTCTTCCCGTTCGCGCGCTTCCCCGGCGTCGACACCGTGCTCGGGCCGGAAATGAAGTCGACCGGCGAGATCATGGGCATCGACACCTCGTTCGCGGTGGCGTTCGCCAAGAGCCAGCTCGGCGGCGGTACCCGCGTGCCGCGCAAGGGCACGGTGTTCGTATCGGTGCGCGAAATCGACAAGGCGCGCATTCTCGACGCGGTCAAGCTGCTGTCCTCGCTCGGCTTCAAGGTGATCGCGACGTCGGGCACGCAGCGCTTTCTCGCGGAAAGCGGAGTTCCGGCCGAAAAGATCAACAAGGTACTGGAAGGCCGCCCGCACATCGTCGACGCCATCACCAACGGCGAGGTGCAACTCGTTTTCAATACCACCGAGGGGCCGCAAGCGCTGGCCGACAGCCGCTCGTTGCGACGCGCTGCCCTCTTGCATAAAGTGCCATATTACACCACTCTTTCAGGTGCATTGGCGGCGGCACAGGGCATCCGGGCCTATCTGGGCGGGGATCTCGAGGTCCGCACCCTGCAAGGTTACTTCCCCGATCTCTGAAATTGGTAGCCGGTCATCCCGACCGGCATAGTATAGGTGGAACTTGCGGCGGGAACCGCCCGGCCGCAGTCGTGTTCTCATTCGTTGCCCGGCGGCCGTAAGCCAACGGGATCAAACAAGATGTTTCGTGCACGCGGCAACAGTCCGTCGCGCGAAATGCAAGGACGACGAAATGGTTGACAAGGTACCGATGACCCCAGGCGGATACGCCGCTCTGGAGGTTGAACTGAAGCAGCGCCAGTCGGTGGATCGCCCGCGCATCGTCGAGCAGATTGCCGAAGCACGTTCGCATGGCGACCTGTCGGAAAACGCCGAGTATCACGCAGCAAAGGAAGCACAGTCACATAACGAGGGCCGCATTGCGGAAATCGAGGACAAGCTTGCGCGCGCCGACATCATCGACGTCTCCAAACTGTCCGGCGACACCATCATGTTCGGCGCGACCGTGACGCTGGTCGACGAGGACACCGAGAAGAAGGCCGTCTGGCAGATCGTCGGCGAGCCCGAGGCCGACGCCAAGAAGGGCCGCATCTCGATCACCTCCCCGCTGGCGCGCGCGCTGATCGGCAAGAAGAAGGGCGCGTCCGTCGAAGTCGTCGCGCCCGGCGGCGCCAAGGCTTACGAGATCACCAAGGTGGACTGGAAGTAAGCGGGCCACCGATTCGCGATTGCGTCTAGCAAATGGCCGGGTCAGACCCGGCCATTTTTGCATCCACGGCGTCGTCTCCGCGAAGGGCGGGGACCCATCTCGATCTGCGGGAGTTCGACGTATTCTCGCCAGTGCCCGCAACGGACCGCTGTGCTAGAATGAAGAAGATCGGTCCCCGCTTGCGCGGGGACGACGGTGGTTTGGGATATGCCGCGTTCTCACGTGATGATGGTGCTGCTGATGGTGGTCATCGCCGCCACCGGCGCGCGCGCCGCCGAGATCGACATTCCACCGCCGGGCAAGCCGAGAGAACTTTCGGTCTACGTCAACCAGCCGAACTGCCAGCGCTGGACCGACGACTGCGTGAACTGCGCGCGCGGGGCGAACGGCGAGGCGCCGGCCTGCTCGAACATCGGGTTTGCCTGTCAGCCCAAGGCCATCCGCTGCACCGCCGTAGACATTTCGCAGGGCGAACCGCAGAGGAAGTAGCAGGTTTCCAACCGGAAACCTGGGCACACGCATAACACTGCGCTCCAAGAATTATTCCGGATTGTCCCACGAAATCGTCATTGAGTCGGCTTGCTGCAATCTTCCGCTCAGGCGGCCGGCGGGATAACAACAAAGTGTGTGGAATCAAACAGGGGGATTTTCCATGGACTTCGGGTTTCTCGCGCCATACCGGCCACAGCTTCTCAGCGTGCTGCGCATCATGACCGGCCTGCTGCTGTTTCAGTTCGGCGTCGCCAAGATTCTTAAATTCCCGGCGGTGCCGATGTTCGCCAACCCGCCGACGATCAGTCTGGTCGCCGGCGGAATCGAGCTGGTGCTGGGCGCGCTGCTGATCATCGGCCTGTTCACCCGCCTGTCGGCGTTCATCCTGGCCGGCGAAATGGCCCTCGCCTACTTCATCGGTCATATGTTCAAGACCGGCAGCGCGGTTTTTCACCCGCTTCTGAACGGCGGCACGCTGGCGGCGATGTTCTGCTTCGCGTGTCTTTATCTGGCGAGCGCGGGCCCCGGCCCGTGGAGCGTCGACGCCTCGCGCGGCAAGGCCTGATCGCTATCGCGTCCGGACACGATCCATCCTGAAAGCCGGTTTGCGGCTTTCAGGATCAAGTCCTGAAAAAGAACACAACCGTCAAACCCGCGCCGATGGCCACCACCACGGCGCGGATTACTTTTTCCGGGACGCGGCGCGCGAGACTGACGCCGTAATATCCGCCGATGGCTGAAGCGGCGATCGTCACCAGCGCCTGCGGCCAGTGCACCAGGCCGCCGGCGATCAGCAACGCAGCCGACATGATCTGAATCAGAAATGCGACAACAATCTTGGTCGCGTTGGCCTTGTGAAAATTTCCGCTTTCAAGGATGGCCAGTGCCGCGAGCATCATGATGCCCGTGCCGGCTCCGAAAAATCCGCCATAGATCGCCACCACCATCATCAGCACATAGGCGGCAATCCGCGCACCCGCATGCTGTCCGCGCGACCACGGTTCAACGAAGGCGCGGATCTGGTTGCTGAACGCGAACAGCAAGGTGGCCAGCAACAGCAGCCACGGCACCAACGGACGGAAACCGCTATCGCCGAGCCCGATCAGCAACAGCGCGCCGGCACCGCCGCCGATCAGTCCGATGATCGCGAACGGGATCATCTCGCGATAGTACGTGCGGACCTCGGAACGATAGGCCGCGACACTTGCGAGATTGGCAGGCGTGAGGGCGACCGCGCTGGTGGCGTTGGCATCCAGCGTCGGCAGGCCGCTGACAACGAGCGCGGCGAAGGTAATGAACGTGCCGCCACCGGCGACAGCATTGACGGTGCCGGCAGCGAATCCCGCCACCGCCAGCACAACGATCTGGAATAAGGTCACGTCAGCCCCATCACGCAATTGGGCGAGGGAAGCGCCCGGCTGTCAGCTTTTAGAGGGTCGTGCTGCGGAGGAGAATGCCTCTACGCCGGTGAGGCACTATGCTGAAACGCACGCACTCTGCCGAACTGCTTCAGCCCTGCGGGACTTTCAGTTCAAGCGGAACGTCCGGGGCATCTTTGGAATTGTGCAGCACCAGCGAGGTCCGCACGTTGCGCACATGGGGCGCCGCGGTGAGGTGCGAGACGAAATTCTGGAAGGTCGCCATGTCCGGCGCGACACATTTGAGAATGAAATCGATCTCGCCCGACAGCATCCAGCATTCGCGCACGAGAGGCTCGTGACGGACGAATTCCTCGAACGCACGCAAATCGGCATCGGCCTGGCTGGACAGATGCACCGAGGCGAACACCGTGACGTCAAAGCCGAGCGACGGCGGATTCAGCAACCCGCGATAACCGAGGATATAACCCTCATCCTCCAGCGTCCGGACCCGGCGCAGACACGGCGGCGGCGAGATCCCGACCCGCTTGGCCAGTTCCACATTGGTGATTCGGCCATCGGCCTGAATCTCGCTCAGAATTTTCAGATCGATTTCGTCGAGGCTTTTTGACACGAGCGTCCCGAATCCGGCGTTCGCTTCATTTGCAGCGCCTTCCGTGCGAACGCCGGATTCGAAAGGACGCTAGAAAGTTATGGATTCCAGTGTGGTTTTGGTTCGCAGGTCCGTACTCGAGCACACGGCGGACACAATACGGACCTGCGAACCACCACACGGGTGTCCCATCCCTGGCGGCCGGATCGGTCCGGCCGGTTTTCTGGACTGTTCTAACCATCAGCCGTCCTTCGCGCAATTTTATTTCGCGTGCACGCTATGTCATGGCTAGCTGGGGAAAATCTCATGATAGGGGTTGCATATCTTGCATAGCTCGCAGGATGGCCTACATTCGGAACATGCACTTTTAACAGCCCAGCGATGCCTTTGCGGGCATTTCCCGCCTCTTCGCTGATCAATCCATGCAACAAAACCTCTAAGGGTCGCGTTATGGCCGCTCCCATTCATGCCAAGGTTGTTATCATCGGATCGGGCCCCGCGGGCTACACAGCGGCGATCTACGCCGCCCGCGCCATGCTCGAGCCCGTATTGATCCAGGGCATCCAGCCTGGCGGCCAGCTCACCATCACCACCGACGTCGAAAACTATCCGGGATTTGCCGACGTCATCCAGGGCCCCTGGCTGATGGAGCAGATGGAAAAGCAGGCGGCGCATGTCGGCACCAAGATCGTCACCGATCACGTCAACAAGCTCGAGTTGAGCCAGCGCCCGTTCAGGATCACCACCGACAGCGGCGACGTTTATCTCGCTGACGCCGTGGTCCTCTCCACCGGTGCCCAGGCGCGCTGGCTCGGGATTCCGTCGGAAGAAAAATTCAAGGGCTTCGGCGTATCGGCCTGCGCCACCTGCGACGGCTTCTTCTACCGCAACAAGCAAGTGTTCGTGGTCGGCGGCGGCAACACCGCCGTCGAGGAAGCATTGTTCCTGACCAACTTCGCCTCGAAGGTGACGCTGGTTCATCGCCGCGACAGCCTGCGCGCCGAACGCATCCTGCAGGACCGCCTGTTCAAGCATCCCAAGATCAGCGTGATCTGGGACAGCGAAGTTGACGAAATTCGTGGTTCGGAAAATCCCTCCAAGGTGACCCACGTCCGCCTGAAAAATCTCAAGAGCGGCACGGTCACCGAGCACGCCGCCGACGGCGTGTTCATCGCCATCGGCCATGCACCGGCGACCGAGCTCGTCACCGGCCAGTTGAAACTGAAACCCTCCGGCTATGTCGAGATCGCACCGCATTCGACCGCGACCTCGGTGCCCGGCGTCTTCGCCGCGGGCGACGTCGCGGATGAAACCTATCGCCAGGCCGTCACAGCTGCGGGCCTCGGCTGTATGGCGGCGCTGGAAGCGGAACGCTTCCTGGCACACAGCGCAATCGAACGCGCAGCGGCGGAGTGACCATGCCTCGAACACGCGATGGATTAAGCGATATGGATTGGGACAAGCTGAAGGTCTTCCACGCGGCTGCGGAGGCGGGAAGCTTCACGCATGCGGGCGAGCAACTGGGGCTGTCGCAGTCAGCCGTCTCCCGTCAGGTCAGCGCGCTGGAGCAGGAACTGTCGGTCTCGCTGTTTCATCGCCACGCGCGCGGGCTGATCCTCACCGAACAGGGCGACCTGTTGTTCCGCACCGCGCATGATGTCTTCATGCAGCTGCAGGCGGCGCGCGCAAAACTCACCGACAGCCGCGAGCGGCCGAGCGGCGACCTCAAGGTCACCACCACACCTGGCGTCGGCATCAACTGGCTGATTCCGCGGCTCGGCGAATTCACGGCGCTCTATTCCGACATCCGTATTTCGCTGATCGTGACCGACGAGGAACTCGACCTGTCGATGCGCGAGGCTGACGTCGCGATCCGCACCCGCAAGCCGACCCAGCCGGATCTCATTCAGCGCAAGCTGTTCTCGATGGGCTTCCACGCCTACTGCTCGCCGGAATACGTCAAGCGCCATGGCACCCCGCGCACGCTCGACGAACTGGACGCACACCGGATCATCGTGCTCAGCGACCAGAACGTTCCACAGCATCTGCAGAACCGGAACTGGCTGATCGACGCCAACCGCAACGGCTCCGGCCCGCGCGAGCCCGTGTTCAAGGTCAACAACATCCTGGGTCTGGTGCGCGCATGCCAGCAGGGCCTCGGAATTGCTGCGCTGCCTGATTACCTCGTCGAGGACAATAACCGGCTTGTGCAGCTGTTCAGCGAGGCTGACTCGATTCAGTTGGATACGTATTTTGTTTATCCCGAAGAATTGAAGTCGGTGGCGCGCGTGCAGGTTTTCCGGGACTTTATCGTGAGCAAAGCCCAGCGCTGGCCGTCCTAATCGCCCGTACCCGACGTTTGCTTCATGTTGCAGCGCCGTCCGAGCAAACCTCGGACGCGAAGGACACCAGTAAACAATAACTCCAGTGATCCTTTGGTTCTGACATTCGTAAAATGCCGGCGAAAGATATGTACGAATGTCAGAACCGGATCACCGGCCGTGTTCAAACGGGCGTTTGAGCCCGCATCCTGAGCATGACTGACATACCGGGATCGGAGTTGTCCGCATGGGAAGTCGGGGCCCATACTCTCTTCACACTGAATGAGCGTTTTGCGCACTGTCCCCCTCCTCCAGCGAAACGCGCGCTCAGTTATCCCTCTTGGAAGGTGATTGTGTCGGCCTCACGTGGCCAAAAACTAAACAGGCCGGGCTCCTTAGCCCGGCCTTTTTTCTGCGTGATCGTCCGGACGGACTATCTTACGCGTGCAGCTTCGCGCGCGACAACCGGAGCGCGTTGCCGATCACACTGACCGACGACAGCGCCATCGCCGCAGCGGCCAGCATCGGCGACAGCAGGATCCCGAACGTTGGATAAAGCAGTCCGGCCGCAACCGGAATGCCCGCCGCGTTGTAGAGAAACGCGAACACCAGGTTCTGGCGGATGTTGCGCATCGTCGCGCGCGACAACAGCCGCGCTTCCACGAGCCCGATGAGATCGCCGCGCAGCAGTGTGATGCCGGAGCTCTCGATCGCGACATCCGTGCCGCTGCCCATGGCGATGCCGACATCCGCGGCTGCCAGCGCAGGCGCATCGTTGATGCCGTCGCCGGCCATGGCCACGACGCGGCCTTCGCTGCGCAGCCGCGACACGACGTCGCCCTTGCGCTCGGGAAGGACGTCGGCCTCGACCTCGGTGATGCCGAGCGTCTTCGCCACCGCCTGCGCCGTGGTGACGTTGTCGCCGGTCAGCATGACAATGCGCAGGCCGTCGTCGCGCAACTGCCTGATCGCGTCCTGCGCACTCGGCTTGATCGGATCGGCGATGGCGATGATGCCGGCGGCGCGGCCATCGACCGCCACATAGATCGCGGTCGCACCGCGCTCGCGCTGTGTCCGCGCCTCCGCTTCCAGCATCCTGATGTCGATGCTCGATTGCTGCATGATCACAGCGTTGCCGATCACAATCCTGCGGCCATCGACAGTGCCAAGCGCGCCCTTGCCGACCGGAGAATCGAAATTCTGCACGTCGCGAAGCTCGATGCTTTCGTCCTTCGCGGCGTTCAGGATCGCGAACGCCAATGGATGCTCGCTGGCCCGCTCAACGCTGGCAGCGAGCCGCAGCAGTTCGTTGCGCTCGAATCCGTCGGCGGGGACAACCGCCACCACTTTCGGCTTTCCTTCGGTCAGCGTGCCGGTCTTGTCGATCACCAGCGTGTCGACCTTCTCCATCCGCTCGAGTGCTTCGGCGTCGCGGATCAGGATGCCCGAACGTGCACCCCGGCCTACGCCGACCATGATCGACATCGGGGTCGCAAGACCGAGCGCACAGGGACAGGCGATGATCAGCACGGTGACTGCCGCGACCAGCGCGTAGGCCAACCGGGGCTCGGGACCGAACATGGCCCACACCGCGAACGCCGCGATCGCCACCACGATCACCACCGGAACGAACCAGCCCGCAACCATGTCGGCCAGACGCTGCACCGGCGCACGCGAACGCTGCGCCCGCGCCACCAGATCGACAATCCGCGCCAGCATCGTGTCGCGGCCAATCTTCTCGGCGCGCATCACCAGACCGCCGCTCTGGTTGACCGTGCCGCCGATCACCTTCGTCCCCACGGCTTTCTTGACCGGCATCGATTCACCGGTGACAAGGGATTCATCCACCAGCGACGATCCTTCGGTGACGACGCCGTCGATTGGAATTTTCTCACCCGGACGCACGCGCAGAAGATCGCCGACCGCGATGGCATCGATGTCGATGTCTTCGTCGCCCGCCTGCGAGATGCGGCGCGCGGTCTTCGGCGCAAGGCCAAGCAGCGCGCGGATCGCGCCGGAGGTTTGCGCACGGGCGCGCAGTTCGAGCACCTGACCCAGCAGCACCAGAACGGTAATCACGGCAGCAGCTTCGAAATACACCGCGACCGCGCCGTGCATGTCGCGGAACGCCTGCGGGAACAGCTGCGGCGCCAGCGTTGCGACCACGCTGTAGATGTAGGCGACGCCGGTGCCCATCGCGATCAGCGTGAACATGTTGAGATTGCGCGTTTTGACCGACTGCCAGCCGCGCTCGAAGAACGGCCACCCGCCCCACAGAACCGCAGGAGTCGCCAGCGCAAACGACACCCAATTGGACGTCTGCGCCGGCAACAGGTGAATGCCGCCAACATGCGCCGCCATGTCGATGACGAACACCGGCAGCGTCAGCGCCAGCGCGATCCAGAAGCGCCGCGTCATGTCGATCAGTTCGGGATCGGGCTTGTCGTCGAGCGAGACCGCCTCCGGCTCCAGCGCCATGCCGCAGATCGGGCAGCTTCCCGGCCCGACCTGCCGGATTTCAGGATGCATCGGGCAGGTGTAGATCGTGCCTTCCGGCAACTTCTTTTCCGCCACTGACGATTTCGGCGCGAGGAATTTCTCCGGCTCGGCCTCAAAGCGCGTGCGGCAACTCCCCGAGCAGAAGAAGTAGCGCTGCCCCTTGTGGTCAAGGTGATGCTCCGTCTTGAGCGGATCGACGCGCATGCCGCAGACCGGATCGATCACGCGCCCATCGGCATCAGCGTGCGCATGGCCGTGACCGGCGTGATCATGTCGCGTGTGGTCGTGTCCGGCGTGACCATGTCCGCCGCAGCAACTTTTCCCGTTGTCTGTATTCGCCGTCACGATTGCTCTCCTTGACCTATATACCCTATGGGGGTATATACATCGCCATGGGCCAGGAAATCAAGACCTCATGCCTGAAAAGGCTGAAACGGATCGAAGGCCAGGTTCGCGGTCTCGCGGGCATGGTCGATGACGATCGCTATTGCATCGACATCGTCACGCAGATCGCGGCGGCGCGCGCGGCGCTGCGGCGGGTTGAGGAAGAAATCCTGCGCGACCATATCGCCCACTGCGTCGAGCAAGCGATCAACGCGGGTGACAAGACCGATCAGCGCCGCAAGATTGTCGAACTGATGGATGTGGTCAGCCGCGCGGACCGATAGGCCGGCACGATCACCGGGTTACCTCTTCACGACATGGTTGATCGCGCGTTAGCTTCCGGCCGCGGCGCTTGATGAGTTCTCTGTGCGAGGAAATACCTGCGCCACAGCGCCTTCTGCGATTTGTTCGCTGAGCGTACGCTTCGCTGCGCGACTGATCGCAAACTCCGCACACGCATAGATCGAACATGCATCGGGGTATTTACGTGTTCTTACGCAATTCCCCGATAGCTGCCGACACTTGTTCTCGCGTTCTGCAGGTCGTTCGATGTTCAAGGTCTACAACTGTATCGCCACCGCCCATGATTTGTGGCTCGTGGGTCTCGCGGCTGTCATTTGTACATTGGCTTCGTTCGCGGCCATCAACTTGCTGAGGCATGCACGCTTCTCGGCAGGGCGCATGCGTCCAGTCTGGCTCGCGGTGTCCGCGATCTCGACCGGCTTCGGCATCTGGTCCACGCACTTCATCGCAATGCTCGCGTTCTCGCCGGGAATTCCGAGCGGCTACAATATCGCTCTCACCGTTCTGTCGCTCGCCGCCGCTGTCCTGCTCACCGCGGCGGGCCTCGCGATGGCGATGCTTCCCGGATGGCGGCTTGGACCGTGGCTCGGCGGCGCTGTCGTTGGAGGCGGCATCGCCACGATGCACTATCTCGGCATGGCGGCCTTTCAGATCGGCGGCGTCATCCTGTGGGATACAACTCTCGTCGCCGTATCGATCCTGCTTGGCACGCTGATCGGCGCGACCGCTCTTCCTGCCGGCCTGCACGGCACTTCGGAGCGCTGGCGGGTTGCCGGTGCGCTGCTGTTGACGCTCGCGATCTGCAGCCATCATTTCACGGCCATGGGCGCGGTCGCGATCATTCCCGATCCCACCGTCATGATCCCTCAAGCCTCTATTCCCGCCGGATGGCTCGCCATCGGCGTCGCCGTATCGAGCTTCACCATCATCCTGCTGGCACTGGGCGCCGCCGCCCTCGACATCCGCGACCAGCGCAGGTCCATGCTTGAAGCAGACCGGATGCGCGGTCTGGCCAATGCGGCGGTCGAAGGCCTGCTGGTCTGCGACGGCGACATCGCCGTGACGGCGAACACCAGTTTTGCGCAGCTTGTCGGCTCGTCGTCCGAGAAACTGATCGGCGCCAGGCTGGAATCATACATTCCGGATGCCGAGGCCCGTGCAAGACTGCTGGCGGCGCCGAACCAGCCGGTCGAGGCCGATTTGCGCCATGTCGATGGGTCCATGATTCCGGTCGAACTGATCCTGCGTCCGATCGATTTCGGCGGGCAGGCGCATCACGTCATCGCCGTCCGCAATCTGCAGGCGCGCAAGCAGGCCGAGCAGCACATCCGCTATCTTGCACACCACGACCCGCTGACGTCGCTGCCGAACCGCGGCACCTTCCATGCGCGGCTCGATCATGAAATCGAGGCGGCCGGGGCCAACGGGCAAAAGTGCGCAGTGATGTGCTTCGACCTCGACAGGTTCAAGGAGGTCAACGATCTGTTCGGACACGCCGCCGGCGACAAGGTGCTTCAGACCGTCGCCTCGCGCGTCTCCGCGCTCCTCGACAACACCTGCATGGTCGCGCGTCTCGGCGGCGACGAATTCGCGGTTCTGATGCCCGGGCTGTCCAATCCCGCAGCGGCGGGAAAGCTGGCCGACAATATTCTCATGGCGCTGAAACCCGGCGCCGACAAATCCGACAGTGACAATTTGACCTCGTGCAGCATCGGCATCGCGATCTGCCCCGACGACGCCGACAACCGCGAAGCGTTGCTCACCCACGCCGACACGGCGCTCTACCGCGCCAAGACGGAAGGCCGCGCCATTTACCGCTTCTTCGAGGCGAAGATGGGCGCGGAAGTGCACGACCGCAGGGTGCTGGAGCACGACCTGCGTCAGGCCGTGACGCGCGGCGAATTCAATCTGGTGTATCAGCCGCAGCAAGACATTCAGACCCGCAGGGTGGTCGGTTTCGAGGCGCTGCTGCGCTGGACCCACAAGACCCGCGGCTCGATCTCTCCGGCTGTCTTCATTCCGATCGCGGAAGAAACCGGCGCGATTCTCGGCATCGGTGAATGGGTGCTGCGCGAGGCCTGCAAGCAGGCGGCAAGCTGGCCGCAGCCATTGACGATCGCCGTGAACGTCTCTGCCGTGCAGATCTACAGCGAGCACTTCGTACAGCTGGTGCATGAGGTGCTGCTCGAAACCGGTCTTCCGGCGGACCGGCTCGAACTCGAAATCACCGAGACTGCGCTGGTCCGCGATCTCAACCGCGCGCTCACCACGCTCCGGCGCATCAAGGCGCTCGGCGTCCATATCGCGATGGACGATTTCGGCACCGGATATTCGTCGCTCTCGAATCTGCGCGCCTTCCCGTTCGACAAGATCAAGATCGACGGATCGTTCATCAAATCCGTCAACACCAATGCGCAGGCCGCGACCATCGTGCGCGCGGTGCTGGGGCTCGGGCGAGGTCTTGGCTTGCCGGTGCTTGCGGAAGGGGTCGAGACGCCGGCCGAACTGGCGTTCCTGCAATCCGAACTCTGCGCCGAGGTTCAGGGCTACCTGGTCGGACGGCCCGCACCGATCGCAAGCTTCGCCATGCTGACGCATGCCGACGGCGCGGTCGCCACGGGCGACGACGCTCGCGTCCTGCTGGCGCAGTCCGCCTGACGGCTTCTGATCGGGGGAAGTGGTACAGTTGGGTGGGATCGAACCACCGACCTCCGGATCCACAATCCGGCGCTCTAACCAGCTGAGCTACAACTGCATTTTCAATCGGACGGCCACCTGGAGGCGGCCCCGCCAAGGGCGGCGATTTCGCGGGAAACTAGGTGCAACGCCGCGCTTTTGCAAGACGCTTTGACCTGCCGAATGAGCGTCGCGAACAGCTCGTTATGGGGTCGCGCCGGAAGAACAAAAGGTTCATCCGGATGCACCTGTTCCGTGATCGGCGGTCCGGTCAGAGACCGGGTTTGAAGGCCTTGGCCGCTCCGGTGGCGATCGGCTCGACAGCTTCGACCGCGACCTTATGGGTCAGCGTGGCAAGATCCTGCGACTGCGCGCTGAAAACCTCGAACTGCTTGCGGGCATGCGCATTCATCAGCTCGAAAGCTTCCGGCAGCGATTTCACGCCCATCAGGCTCTGGGTAAAGGCGAAGGCCGCCTCGGTGTTGGTCTGGGCCATCCCGATCACCGTCGAGGTGAGGTCACCGGCGCCCTTGGCGGCCGACGTGACCATCGCCCCCAAAGCCCCGTTGTTGGAAACCGCCGCGTCCTTGAGCTTCTGGTAGCCGTCGCTGGCCTGGAAAACGCCCATCTCGGCGAAGGCGCGAAACTGCTCCGGGACCTTGAAGGGGACAACCGCAAACGGATCATTCGCGCTCATATCGATATTCCTTGTGTGTCTGGAATTGAATGGCCGGGGCGGTGCAACCGGCCGCGCAAGGCCTCCTGGGTAACTGTTGGGCCCTGCGCAAGATCAGTCTCTGTTTGGCACTATAGGCGAGACTTTGTGCATTGCAACAAAATACCACCCAGCCCGGCACATGCCTGATCCGGCGGGAGGCCGGATCAGGCTGCTGCTGGCGGGCTGAAACGCCCGGAAAACGGCTATTTGGGTTTGCCGGCATCCATGGCCGCGCGGGTCACTGCCTGGCCCATTTCGCTGGCCTGCTCGGCAAGCGCGCGCATCTGGCCCTGAACGTATTCGGTGTGCAGGCGCATCACCTCGGTCAGGTCCTTGGCGTGAATCAACTGCTGGGCGTAGGCCAGCGAGGACTGCACATTCTTCTCCGCAAAAGCGATGGCCTTGGCGCTGATGTCCTTGGCGGCCTCGCCGGGGGCGCCGAACGACGATCCGCCAAATGCGGACGCGGTCTGCTGGGCGCTGCTGATGAAGGATTCGAAGGCCTTGCGGGCCTGCTCCAGACTCGCTTCCGCCATTGAGCGCATTTCCTTCGGAATCTCGAACTGATTGCCTGCCATGTCGCACCCTCCTGTTACACATGCGGGCCCGTCTGCCGGACCCGTGTCCGCAATTCACCGCCGGGTGGCACCACATATGACGCAGCGCAACGACAGTTCCTGCCCGCCCATCGTGAACGTTTGAATATGTTTTGCAACACCCAACGCCCGAGCGGCGTTGAGGTTCAGCGCGCCGGGGAATTAACGTTATCGCTGGTTTGGATGGGTAGTCTCGCAGCGCACTGGTGGACCTTGCGGCAGCTGCGCCATACTAATCATTTGTTAAGGCTGCCGAACCCACCTCCTGCGCCGCGATCCGGCGCTTTGAAGCGAGTGACAGACCCGTTGTCGAACATGAGCGAAGCCGACTTCCAGCTCCAGGGCATCCGCGATCCGCGTCTTGCGGTTCATGCGATGAGCAGCCTGCCTGCGTGGGTCTGGTCGCTCGACGGCGCACACATTCTCTGGGCCAATACCATCGGGGCGCGGTTGTTCGGCGAACGCAGCGCCGCAGCACTTTCTGAAAGAAAAGTCGGACCCGCCGATCCGCAGCGCCGCCAGGCGGCGCAACTCGCCGCACGGCTGTCGCCAGCCGGCACGCCGCGGCTCGAACGGCTGCGCGGTTTCGGCGCACCGCTTGGCCGCCTGCTGACATGCTCCTGCGCGCGGCTCACCTTCGCTGACGGGACCGCGGGCATTCTCATCGCCGCCGCGGACCCCGTCGGACGCCTGATGCCGCTGACCGAGCGGCTCGCGCATCTGGTCGACAGCGTCTCGATGCCCGCCATGACCTTCACGCCGAACGGCGCGCTGGCCGGCGCAAATGATCGCGCGAAAAACTTCCCCGGCCTGTTCAACGATCTCACCGGCCCCGGATTCGACGACGCGCGCAATGGCGCGCTGCGCGACGGACAGGCGACCCTGCAAATGGATCTCGGCCGCGTCACCGTGCATCGCGTCGGGACCGGCGAAGGGACAGCGTTGGTTGCATTGATCGGCGCCGTCATTGTGCCCAAGCCAATGCCGAAGCCGACGCCCGTGGTCGTCGCACCTGATGAGCCGGAGCCCGCAGGTGTCACCGAACATGTGGCGCAGACCGCGCCGGTTGAGCAGGCTGAACACATGCTGGAAACGCTCGCCGGCGTTCCACACCAAAGCGCGGCGCCGGAAACGCCTTTCGAAATGACGCCGGTCGATCTTTTCGAATCCGTGTTCGACGAACAGAGCGAACAGGCATCGCCGGTTCAGCAGAGCAGCATCACACCGCCTCACCCATCCGAGACACAGGCGAGCGATGGATCAGAGCCCGCGCCGCGCGAACCTGCGCATCAAGGCGCGCCCGCAGACCATGTCACGCGAATCTATTTCGACGACGAGCGCCGCAAGCCGGCAGCGCACGACATCGGCACCCACGATGTTTCGGCGACGCTGCTGGAAATGGACGGCCCGCCATTGACGCCGCGGCGGCATCCGCTGCGCTTCATGTGGCACATGGACGAGGACGGCCGCTTTTCGCTCGGCCTCGACGAATTCACCCGCCTGATCGGCTCGCGCACCGCTGCCGCGCTCGGCAGACCCTGGAATGAAATCGCCGATACGCTCGGCCTCGATCCCGACGACCAAGTGGCGGCGGCAGTTGCAACCCGCGAGACCTGGAGCAACATCGTCGTGAACTGGCCCGCCGACGGTGCAGGCGCACGATTGCCGGTCGAACTGTCGGGCCTGCCGATCTACGACCGCGCCGGACAATTTCTCGGCTATCGCGGCTTCGGCGTCTGCCGCGATATCGAGGGCATGGCGCGGCTCGCTGCGCGGCGCGGCGACGACGGGCTGTATTCATCGAAACCGCCTGCAACGCCACCGTCCGATGAACCGGCGGCGCAAGACGTCACGGTTTATGATGCCACCGGCAAAGAACCGGTGAGCCAGGACGTCACGGACGCGGCGGACGTCGATGCTCCAATGGAGCCGTTGCACCTTGTGGGCAGCACGCAAGACAACTTCCCGACAGAGAATTCACCGCGAACCGAATCGAAGTCCCCCGTGGATACTCCGCAAAACGTCGTACCGTTTCCCGTGGCCGAGCCGAAAGCGCCCGTGCTGACGGCAGTGGAAAGCAACGCCTTCGATGAACTGGCGCGGCGGCTCTCGGCGCGTCTTGAGAATGCGACAGAGAACGACACGCTGACCGATGCATCGGTGGCCGAACTGTTCGCGGCCGACGACACCGGGCAAGCGCACGAACCGGCTTCCGAACAGCCGGCGCTCGAAAACCCGCCCGCCTTCCTGCAACCGGAGCCGGTGCTGCCGCGCGCCAATGCCGCGCAGGATTCGCAACTTCTCGATCGTCTGCCGGTCGGCATTCTGGTGTACCGGCTCGACCGGCTGCTCTACGCCAACAAGGCGTTTCTCGCTTCCACC
>Ga0233443_1001003_pt1 | contig 26769 bp, 17 predicted proteins | sample SI_123_September_2_FD_182784 | JGI IMG/M metagenome (GOLD analysis project Ga0233443, IMG submission 182784) | Seawater microbial communities from Saanich Inlet, British Columbia, Canada - SI_123_September2016_200_MG | ecosystem: Environmental > Aquatic > Marine > Inlet | place: Canada: British...
TTTGTAGCTTTTATGGTTTACACCATAAACAAACATTGGGGTGTCATCTTTCGAAGGTGCAGACATGATTACTTTCTTAGCACCGGCTTTAAGATGTGGCTCAGCTGTTTCCTTAGTCAGGAACAGTCCTGTTGATTCGATCACATATTCAGCTCCAACTTCATTCCACTTAAGATCCGCAGGATTTCTCTCAGCACTTACTCTAATTGAGGTACCATTTACAATCAGATTTCCGTCCTTTATTTCAATCGATCCCTTAAATTGTCCATGAACTGAATCGTAACGAAGCATGTATGCCATATATTCAACATCAATAAGATCATTGATCCCAACGATCTGAATATCATCCCTCATCTGAGCAGCTCTGAAAGCAAGTCTTCCTATTCTTCCAAATCCGTTAATCCCAACTTTAATTTTCGACATAGCAATAATTTAAATGTTTATAATAGTTTATTTTGATTCCTTAATTTACGAGCGCAAAAATAGTATTTTTTCTGGTTTGTCATCCCCTATTTACTATCAAGATATTAACCAGTTATGTTACTATTTGAATAAGCAATTACATAGCATATTAACCATCATCTTAATTTGCTTCAAATGACCGTTTAATGCTAAGTCGATTGTCCCTTACGCCACCGTATCGAAGAGCAATGAAATTTCCTTTCTGAAATTACTGTTAAAGCGTGATAGAATCCAGCTTTGAAGTACCTGACGTTCCTCTTTGCTTAACCAGCCTAATGATTTCCCAAGTTCTTTCAGGAATAATTTCTTATCAAAACTAACTTTCTGGAGAAGTGACTTTGTATATTCTAACATGATCTTAAGTTTTATTTCGCAATTGTCTTAAACGTTGATTGATTAGATTTCTTACATACAATTTCAAAACTTGATCCTATCTACGAAGACAATCGTCTGGTGTTTCATCGTAAACATTGTTATATCAAGCTATTACTTCAAATGTTAATTTTTCTTTATTTTTCAACTATGCTCAGTTGGCTCTATTAAAGATGAAAAAATAAAATCACAGTTTTATTTTCAAAAAATGCAACCTTTCAATAACTACTGCGTATAGTCCTGGTCAGTTGTAAAATTAGTTAGGTTTAATTTGTCTTAATGAAAAGTGGTTGAAAATTTTCGACCACTTTTTTATTTTTCTTTCTTTGCCTGCTAGATTATTTCCATGCTGAATATCGAATCCATAAGCAAATCATTTGGTAAGTTTGAATTAAAGCCTGTTCAACTTAAGATTGAAAGTGGAGAATATTTCATCTTGCTGGGTGCTTCGGGTTCTGGTAAAACCGTTCTTCTGGAAATAATTGCCGGATTGATTCACCCTGATACTGGCACTATATCTATTGATGGACAAGAGATTACGAATATTAAAATTCAAAACAGAAAAATTGGCTTGGTTTTTCAGGATCATGCAATCTTCCCACATTTAAGCGTCTACGATAATATTGCATATCCACTTAAAAGTACGGGTGCGAAAAAATCTGAAATAAAACTTACAGTTGAAGAGCTGGCCGGTGAAATGAATATTCTTCCTTTATTAAGGAGAAAGGCAATTAATCTTTCCGGCGGAGAAAAGCAAAGAATTGCACTAGCACGTGTACTGGCAATGAATCCAAAATGCCTGTTACTTGATGAGCCATTTGCTTCACTGGATGTACAATTAAAGTCAGAGTTACGAACACTTCTTCGACAAATTAATGGTAGAGGAATCTCCATACTTCATGTTACTCACGATTACGAAGAAGCTTTGTCGCTGGCCGATAAAGTTGCCGTAATCAATGATGGCCAGCTTTTGCAAAGCGGAACTCCCGAAGAAGTATTCAGGTATCCAAAAAATCGCTTTGTCGCCAACTTTGTTGGTGTTAAAAATTTTTTCAGAGCTGATTTACTCGATTTTATCGATAAGAGTGAAGAGCGGCTGGCAAGAGTTTCAGATACTCTTTCTTTTACATTAATCTCCAATCAGTCCTCCGGAAATGGCTATGTATTCTTACGTAGCAAGAGTGTAATTCTATCTGAAGATAGCATGAAAAGCAGTGCTAGCAACTCATTTCAGGGGAAGGTTATACAGATTGAGAAAACACCAAAGGGATATGAAGTTCTCCTCGACATTGGTGTTAAAATCTTTGTCACCATTACTGAACGATCATATCATCGTTTAAGCGTGGCAGTTGACAGATTGCTATGGGTAAGCTTTAAAGCATCTGCTCTCCGCTTCCAAAAAACATAGTTCCTGCTTACTCTGTGGCAAGTGGTAAATCCACATTGAAAGTTGTTCCCTCATTTATGCTTGTAACGAAACCAATCTCCCCGTCCATTGATTCCACGATGCTCTTCACAATCGCCAGACCCAATCCCATTCCACTGGTTTTTGTTGTAAAATTAGGTTGAAATAATTTATCACGTAAGTCCGATGGTATCCCTTTGCCATTATCTTTTACAGCGATGTGCACTCTTTTTTCAATCGTTTCAATTGACAATTCAACTTCACCATTTCTATCTTCCGGTATAGATTGAATGGCATTCTTGACCAAATTGATGATAATACTTTGAACCTGTTCCTTATTTCCATGGACAAGGACGGAGTCGTCGGAAAGAATTTTCAGCTTAAGATTGTACTTCTCATCCTTCTGAAACAGCAATTCGATCTCTCTGGCCAGAATCAGTAAATCAACTTCTTCACTACGCACCTTACTGATGTTAGCAAACTTCGAGAACTGCGTTGCAATCGATGTAAGATTATCAATCTGACTAATCAGGATTCCTGATACCTTCTGAAATCGCTCCTCCCAATCCGGAGTCTTCTCCTCAATGGCTCGCTGCAGATGTTGAATATGCAAACGCATCGGTGTAAGCGGATTTTTAATCTCATGAGCAATTTGTTTGGCCATCTCACGCCATGCACTTTCCCTCTCCGATTTTGCCAGAAGTTCAGCACTCATTGACAATTCATTCACCATACGGTTATAATCATTGATCAGTTTCCCGATCTCATCATCCCTGTTATAGGCAATAATTTCGTTCTGCTCTCCCAACTTCAACCCGGACAATTTCTCCTGGATAAGTCGTAGAGGACGCGTTATTTTATTTGAAATAAGTACTGTAATCAGAATTGTAAGTAAAATGAGTAAAACGTAAATATTAGCCACAGCTGTTACCAGACCCGATATTTCCTTAGTTAACAGGCTTTGCTTGGTGAAGTATGGTAAGTTCAAATATGCCAGCACCTTATTGTTATCATTTTTAAATGGAACATAGGCCGATAAGAAATCCAGCTCACCAATCTTTTCATGATGCACAAAGTTGGCCTTCTTCAAATAATGCATCTGACGATATGCCTCAGGATTCATTTTCTTCCCAATCAACTCCTGGTCAAAAATTTCTTCCCTCGAGGAAGAGAGTAGTTGGCCGTTGAGTGTATATACATTGATATCTGAGTAAAATACATTTGAGAATTTAATGAGATAGTATGTTACATAATCATAAATATCATCCGTGAGCTCCTCTTCACCCGATAATTTATGCTCTAATTCAATCATCACTGATTGAATCTTCTCACTAAGTATGTCGAGATGTTTATTGTTGTACTGCTTAATGTTGAAGAAGATCGTTCCTCCACCAATCAATACCATGGATAACAGAACTACACTGATCATCGAAAACTGAATTTTGTTCTTGATGTTTAATCTGAAATCCTGAATCTGCTGAGGAAAGGTAATCAGCAAAATAGTTAAGGTGAAAAGGACATGAAAGAAAACGAAAATATAGGATAGTAATATTAACTGATCCAGTAAGCTATAGGATGGATGACTTACGATAATTGTATGATCGCTGTTTACATTATAAACCAAATGTTCCCAGCCATCCAGCTCGATGGTTGCAAACTCACCTTCACTTTTTTTATAAAGAGCCGGCGACAAACTGTACAGATATTCTCCGGATTTTGTCACCAGTTCGCCATTCAGGTACTTTGCATAAGAAAATCCCAATGGTGAGATATTATCGCCCGGTTTACCCTCAATCAGCAATTCAGGATAACCCAGTTCGCTTGAGATCAACTTTGAATTCATCTCCAGATACATTAGCTGTTCACCTACTGAATCGGATAAATTTATCCGACCTAAGTAAGTGATTCTCCCATTGTTATCATCAATAAAATAAAAACATGAATCTGTTACAACAATACCTTTCTCACTTATTATTTCATCAAAAAAGCTGAAACATCCAACTGAGACATCCTCCTTCTCCAGGATTATGCTATCCATCTCCTGACAACTAAAAAGCTGCATATCATACTTATTCCAATATCCGGTGAAGTAGTTCTTTTTGAGATAGTCATAGCAGGCATCAATATCGTAATTATAAGGATTCATGATCTCTTTAAGGTATTCATCTTCATGCAAATCCTTTTCAATATTGACTAGAAATGCTTCGGCCAGATAGTCATGCTCAGTTGCAAGGTTAAGAGCCAGAATCTCCTTTATCTGTTGTTCCTTTTGCTCTCCATAGATAAGAACAGATAGCATGGTATAAACTGAAGCAACAATCAATATTAATATTCTGTAAGAATATTGAAGTTCCTTCTGCTCCATTCTTATATATGCCAGGGGACCAATTAACAATGGAAAAACCACTACATAATACCAGTTAAAACTTCCGCTGGACCATCCTTGAATAAGAAAAAACACAATTGAACCAATCAACATCCATGGAAAGAAAAGACTCAATTTTACCTGTCCTGCAATACTTTTCAGCAGCGCATCAGTTAAGAGAACAAAGGTCAATATGATAAATCCGATTGAAAAGAAACCAATAACGGAGTAGACAGAAACATCAAATATTCTGTTAACCTCAAAATTAAGGGTGGAATGATCCAGCAGACTCAGCATAATGTAGTCAACCAGAAAGAATCCGACAATAAGGATGGCTACAGCAATAACTACTTTTAAGCTCGCATTTCTAAGATTTAACTTAATATAGTTGAGTATATCATTGGATGAAACGAAATAAACGATGGTTAAAATAAATATAGATGTTAGGAAAAGATCGCCTAGCGACGGAGCTATTCCCGACAATCCATAATGATAGGGCATGAATAGTTCAGAATCGTAGAATACAACAGGAACAGATAAATAGGAAATCAACCAGCGAATCAGAATCAATAATGCAATAAAAACGAATAGTACTTTCACTTTATTTGAAACGGTCAGGACGCTGGTTAACCATCCGTTAAGTAGAAGCATCAAGGATACGATTGCCAGAAAGTAGGCTATCATTGCTGGAACCGGATTGGATTTTGAATTGTCCGGTTGATGTTCCGAGAGCGAAAAGAGAAATTCCCCACTCACATTGTAAACCGACTGTCCGCCTTCGATCTCATCAAAAAGAATCGATCCGTTAAAATCGGCAGGGAATCCAATACCATAATGATTCTGTAAAAATTGATTCTCATATCGATATTCACTTCTTATCAGGATAAGTTCAATGAATCTGAAAGCACTAACTGTGGATTTTTTACTATAAAACCAGGAATTGCCGAGTTGAATCATTCCCCGCTCAAGTTCTGAATTGAGCATATCTTCTTCAACAACAATTCTGTTATCCGACCAATAAACAAGTTCATCATTCTCATAAATGAGCAGTGCAATTTCATTCTTCATCAACATTTGACCAATAGCTGAAGATTCATCCATCAACCATTCATCAAAATTGAGCTCCAGTCTTTCACCAATATTCACAATGACATTGTCTGCCAATTGTTCTTTATTGTGTAAAGTTTTGTTGAAATGGCCTGCAAAATCCCTTGTTTCGAACAAGTTAAAGAAGTTTAATTCGAACAGGATACCCAGGATGAGAAAAGTGCAAAGTGCAACAAAATATCGACTACTTATGTATTTGTATATTCCCGACATATCTAAACTATTGATGATGGTAAGGTTCCCCTTTTATGATGGTAAATGAACGATAGAGCTGCTCTGCAAATATCATACGAATCATTTGATGCGAGAAAGTCATTTTGGAAATCGACATTTTTCCCTGGCAAGAATTATAAACCTCATCAGAGAATCCATAGGGCCCTCCAATAACAAAAATCAAATTCTTGACACCAGTCATAAGCATCTTTTCAATAAATCCGGCAAAATCAAGGGATGAATAACTCTTACCATTCTCATCGAGAAGTATCACATGACCTCCTCTAAATTTCTCCTTTAAGAGCTCCCCTTCTTTACTTTTCTGACTTTCCCGGTTTAAGTTTTTTGCATTTTTAATGTCGGGTATTACAATAAATTCAAATTGCACATAACGCTTAAGACGTTTTGCATACTCTTCGAATCCTTTCTTTACAAAGTCTTTATCAGTTTTACCAATTGCCAACAGCGTTACTCTCATTGTTGTTTAAGATGATTCGGATTAAAATTCCCAGTTTAGTATCAATTCATTAATTTTGTAAGATGTTGGTTCAGTTTTTGAAACCTGACCCTAGACAAATTTAAACGAATATCGTGAAATAGCCATGAACATCTTTTATTACCATCGAATTTGTACCTTCACAAATGATATTCTTCATGATTATATCTCATTTAATGCCGGATTATGAATAAAATAATATTGCTTTTCGCCATTCTCACAAGCTCTATGCTCACACCGTTCAACATGATTGGGCAGGAGATCAAAAAGGATAAAATCACCGTTGCCATTGAAAAGGCTGATGCAAAAACCATTGCCGGCTTTTTTGATGATAAGGTTGAGCTTGGCATTCTGGACATAAAAAATTTTTATAGCAAAGAGCAGGCAGAGGTTGTACTTAAGAATTTTTTCAAGGAGAATCCTCCAACTTCATTTATCATTCAGCACAAAGGTGGAAAGGCAACGAATGGCTTCTCAATTGGGATTTATAAATCGGGTGAGAATAGTTTTCGAATCTATTATCACATAAGAGAGAAAAATAATAAGACAATCATACCCTTATTCAAGGTAGAGAAGAACAAAAGATAGATCAGGAATGAACCAGGATTATTACAACAACTACATCGATCAATTCATTAACAATGCTTTAAGTGAAGATTTAGGAGACGGTGATCACACCACACTTTCATGCATTCCTGCAGATACAGAAGGCAAAGCAAAATTACTTATTAAAGAAGATGGAATTCTTGCAGGAGTCGAAATCGCAAAGAGAGTTTTTAAGCGCTTCGACAGCCAACTTGCGATTACAAGCTATATAAAGGATGGAGCCGGAGTTCAATCGGGAGATGTTGCATTAATTGTGGAAGGGAAAAAGGCTTCGATACTTCAAACAGAACGACTGGTTCTAAACATAATGCAGCGCATGAGTGGCATTGCCACTACAACCAATACCTACGTTCAGAAACTGCACGGACTTCACACTAAAGTGCTGGATACCCGAAAAACAACACCGGGAATGCGCTTACTTGAGAAGGAAGCTGTACGACTTGGTGGCGGAGACAATCATCGCATGGGACTTTTTGATATGATAATGATCAAGGATAATCACATCGATTTTGCCGGAGGGATAGAACCTGCAATAAATAAGACACTTGAGTATCTTAGGAAAAAAGGGAAAGATCTGCAAATTGAGGTTGAGGCACGTAGTCTTGATGAGGTAAAAGAGATCATGCGTATTGGAAAGGTTCATCGCATCATGCTTGATAATTTTAGTTACCACGATACTCGCACAGCTGTCAGGCTCATCGCAGATCAATATGAAACCGAATCTTCAGGAGGCATTACAATCGACACCCTGAGAAACTATGCTGAATGTGGAGTTGATTTTATATCAGTAGGTGCTCTTACACATCAAATCAGAAGTTTAGACATGAGTCTGAAGGCCTTTTAAAATTAAGTCTATCAAAGAGGAAAGAAAAAATAACATCATTAGGTGGGTTTCCCAAAAAACCGAAAAACCTGTTTCTTTTGCCAGGAGCATTACCCTGCCCGGATTTGACGGTGTTCCTCTCTACGATGTACTCCTTTTCTTCTACAGAGGAATTGCCGAAGGCAGCCTAACCACCAGAGCATCAGCCATAGCATTCAGTTTCTATCTGGCTCTCTTCCCGGCAATTATTTTTGTATTCACTGTTATACCCTACATACCCATCGATAATTTTCAGGAACAACTCTTTCTGTTGCTCGGTAATATAATGCCGCAAAATGCCTTTTTATCCATTCAGGATACTTTACAGGATATTATAACCAATCAGCGGGGAGGTTTACTTTCCTTTGGATTTGTTGCAGCACTCTTATTTTCAACCAATGGATTCAACTCAATGATTGATGCCTTTAATGCCACCAAACACACTTTTGAAACCAGAAGCTGGCTGGCTCAAAGATTGATTTCGACGGTTCTTGTTTTGATTATGTTTACGCTTACAACCGCAGCTGTTCTGCTAATTGTACTAAGTAACTGGGGATTAAATTTTCTGGTGGAACAAAATATTCTCGAGCTTAACTTCACCTACTATTTATTGGAGTTTGGTAAGTGGATTATTATTCTGGCGCTCTTTTTCTTCTCAATCTCATTTCTCTACTATCTTGCACCTGCAAAGAAAGGACGATGGCGTTTTATATCTGCAGGCTCTTCGTTGGCCACCTTGTTGTCCGTAATAACCTCATTGGGATTTTCATTTTACATCAATAATTTTGGCAGATATAACTCCTTATATGGTTCAATCGGGACCATTCTGGTTATCCTGATGTGGCTCTATTTAAACTCAATCATTCTGCTCATAGGCTTTGAACTCAATGCAAGTATATCCGGAGCCGGTTTAGATAGCAAAGGCAAATTAATTCCTGATACAGATTTAGATTAATCCACCTTGGTAACTCCTCCTGAAACCACAAACTTCATTGCTTCAGCAGGAGGAATATCCAGAAGTTCAATATTTGCTTTCGGAACTATATAAAGTTCACCCGAGAAATTATAGGAATGTGGAAAATAGATGGCTACTTTATCTAATAAACCAAACTCCTCCAGAGAGTCCTGTGTGATAAATCCTATTTTCCAAAGGTCATTCTCCTTATTAATTAAAGCCTTTACAGGCTTCTGAAATTTTCGTTCTTTTCCCACAAAGGCCGAAAACAGATCACTGAGAGAAGAGTAGATTACCTTAATTAAGGGTGCTCTCTTCAGAATTCGGTTAAACAGATATCTGAATGGTTGTGCAAGAACCGACTGTCCAAAATAACCAAGGATCGTGAGTAAGATAAAAATAGCAACCAGGCCCAGGCCGGGGACATGAAATCCAATCATATCGATCAACAGATCTTTCAGTAATCCATCGATAAATTTAAATACTCTGTAGATTACATATGCAGTTACTACAATAGGAGCTATGTACAATAGTCCTTGTGCGAAATAAGCGAATAACTTTTTCATCATGCCAGCTTAAATAATACTATTGATTCTTTATCAGATTAACGGCATTTATCCAACCGTCGTATCCCGATCTTCTTTCTTTATCCTTCATAGTTGGTAAGAAAACCTGGCTGCCATTTCCTTGATCTTCAAGACCGGAAGTTTTCCAGCACCCTGCCTTTAAACCAGCAAGTAAGGCCGCTCCCATTGCTGTGCTTTCAACGGACTTCGGCCTAAAAACTCTCACATTCAAAATATCTGCCTGGAATTGCATCAGAAAATTATTTTGACTTGCACCACCATCTACTTTGAGAGCGTTTAACAATAAACCGGAGTCTTTGATCATTGCATTTAAGACGTCTTTGGTCTGATAAGCAATGGCTTCCAAAGCCGCCCTAGTAATGTGCATTTTATTTGAACCACGGGTAAGTCCGGTAATTGCACCTCTAGCGGTCATGTCCCAATGTGGCGCACCTAATCCGGTAAAGGCAGGAACAATGTAGACTCCATTGGTATCTTCAAGCGATTTTGCCATTTTTTCCGAAGACGCGGCATCATCAATAATTCCCAATTCATCGCGCAACCATTGAATAAGCGCACCTCCAATGAAGATACTTCCTTCAAGCGCATAAACAATTTGTCCATCAATTTTCCAGGCAATCGTTGAAATTAGTCCATGTGTGGAGCTGACCAGTTTTTTCCCGGTATTCATCAACATAAAGCAACCGGTTCCATAGGTGTTCTTAACCTCACCGGGTTTAAAGCAGTTTTGGCCATACAATGCAGCCTGCTGATCCCCAACCATGGCATTTACCGGAATTTCACCACCCAGAATATCTGGCTTAATCCTACCAAAATCATCACTGGTTTCAATGACATCAGGCAGCATTGAAGCTGGAATATTGAATAAGTTTAACAACTCCCGATCCCAGCGTTCATCCTTAAGATTAAAAAGCATGGTTCGCGAAGCGTTGCTGAAATCTGTCAGATGACTTCCGTCAGTCAGATTCCACAGGAGCCAGGTATCAATTGTACCAAAAAGAAGTTCTCCCTTCTCAGCCTTATGCTTTGCTCTTGCAACATTATTTAAGATCCAGTTGATCTTAGTGGCAGAGAAGTAGGAATCCAGCATCAATCCTGTTTTGCTTTGAATCACTTCTTCCAATCCATCCTTTCTAAGGTTCTGACAATACTCCGAAGTTCTTGTATCCTGCCAAACAATTGCATTGTAGATTGGCTTTCCGCTCAATTTATCCCAAACAACAGTTGTTTCCCGCTGATTAGTTATTCCACAGGCAATAACTTCATCAACCTTGATATTCAGTCGTATTAGCAACAAACTCGCCGAAGCGATCTGACTATTCAGAATTTCCATTGGATCCTGCTCCACCCATCCGGATTCCGGATAAATGGACCTTAGTTCTATCGATTCCATCCCTAGCACCTGTCGGTCAAGATTATAAAGAATAGTTCTGGAACTGCTCGTTCCCTGATCAAATGAGAGGATGTATTGCTTTTTCATTATTACAACTTCAGTTTTTCACCAAGGAAACCGGCCGTATATGACTCACTAAAAGCAGCCAGATCCTCTGGCGTGCCTTCAAAAACAAGGTATCCACCCTCGTCACCACCTTCCTTACCCAGATCAATTACCCAGTCGGCTGACTTGATCACTTCAAGATTGTGTTCAATTATTACAATGCTATGCCCTCTTTTAATGAGAGAATTGAAAGCATCCAAAAGTTTCTGTACATCATGAAAATGCAGGCCTGTTGTGGGTTCATCAAAGATAAACAATATTTGATGTTCACTTTTTTCCTTCGCGAGAAATGAGGCCAGCTTAACTCTCTGACTCTCACCTCCACTTAAGGTGCTGGATGATTGTCCGAGCTTCACATAACCTAAACCAACATCAGCAAGAGGTTTCAGCTTTGTCACTACTTTTTTGGCAAGATTCTTACTGTCCCCACCAAAAAAATCAAGCGCTTCGTCAATGCTCATATTCAGCACATCGTATATAGATTTACCCCGGTAATGAACATCCAGCACATCATCTTTGAACCGATGGCCATTACAGCTTTCACATATCAAACTAACGTCAGCCATGAATTGCATTTCCACTTTTATCTCACCCTCACCCTGGCACTCATCACAACGGCCTCCTTCGATATTGAAAGAGAAATGAGTTGCTGTAAATCCATTGAGTTTAGAGGTCTGTTGTTCAGCAAAGAGCTTTCGTATTTCATCGTATGCTTTAAGATATGTGACAGGATTGGATCGGGAAGAACGTCCTATTGGATTTTGATCAACAAATTCAACATCACCTATTAGATGGATATCACCACTTAGCATGTCCATCGATCCTGTTCTTTCTGAATATCCACCAAAATGTTTCTTAACCGAAGCATAAAAGATCTTTTTTACCAGGGTTGATTTGCCGGATCCACTTACGCCTGTAACAACCGTCATGGTATTCAGTGGAAACTTTACATTAATGCCTTTAAGATTGTTCTCTCTTGCTCCCTGAACCTCCAGATAATTGTTCCATTTTCTTCTTTGCTTAGGAATCTTTATTTCTTTTTTTCCGGTTAGATATTGTGCTGTCAGACTGCGTTCTTCATTCACCAAATCAACATGACTTCCGTTAAAAACCACTTCACCTCCAAACCTTCCGGCCATAGGCCCCATGTCAATAACCACGTCGGCTGCTCTGATCATATCTTCATCATGTTCAACCACAATTACGGTATTGCCAATTTTCTGAAGTTTCTTAAGAACACCAATCAGTAAATGGGTATCTCTGGGATGTAGCCCGATACTTGGCTCATCCAAAATATACAACGATCCCACCAGACTGCTTCCGAGCGAAGTTGCCAGATTGATTCTCTGAGACTCACCGCCTGAAAGTGTTGACGAAAGACGATTCAGGGTAAGGTAGCCTAATCCAACATTGTTCAGGTAATCCAAACGGTTCATTATTTCGGTAAAGAGACGTTTGGCAATGGCTGAATCATGATCATCAAGTTCCAGTTTATGGAAGAATTCCGACAATTCCTTTACTGGTTTAACAACCAACTCATTAATAGATACACCGGCTATTTTGACATAAAATGCTTCTTTCTTTAAACGACTGCCTCTGCAACCAGGACAAATTGTTTTCCCCCGGTATCTGGATAGCATTACCCGGTATTGAATCTTATAACTTTCTTCTTCAAGCATTTGAAAAAATGAATCCAAACCTTTAAAATATGCATTACCTGTCCAAAGAAGTTCCTGCTGTTCTAAACTTAGCTCGAAATATGCTTTATGAATTGGAAAATTAAATTTCTCGGCACTACTAATCAGTTTTTCCTTCCACATGCCCAACTTTTCTCCTTTCCAACAAGCGATGGCACCTTCATAAATAGAAAGTGATTTGTTTGGGATGATTAGATCAGCATCCAGGCCTATAACTTTCCCATATCCCTCACATTTAGGACAGGCCCCGAGAGGATTGTTAAAGCTAAACATATCCACTGTAGGTTCTTCGAACAGAATATTGTCTAGCTCAAATTTATTTGAGAATTCCAATGATGTATAAGATTCATTCACCAAAACCTTAAGCAAACATTCACCACGACCTTCATAGAATGCAGTCTGCACTGAATCGGCTATTCTGCTCTGATTATCCTCATCAGGATCAACAGAAACACGATCGATTACCAGATTTAACTTTTCATTTGATTCAAGAAGTTCTTTATCAAACAAGGCTTCTTCTATTTTAAAAACCTCATCTTTAAATTCAACTCTGGCAAAGCCTTGCTGTTGAAACATTTCCAACTGCTTAATCAAGCTCCTCTCTTCAGGTAGAACTATGTGAGAAAGAATAATAATCTTAGTTCCTATCGGATAAGTATTAATCTTATTTACCACATCTGTTACAGAATGTCGTTCCACCGTATCACCCGAAACCGGTGAATAGGTTTTGCCTATTCTGGCAAAGAGTAGCTTGAGATAGTCATATATTTCTGTTGAAGTACCAACTGTTGACCTTGGATTTCGGGTATTAACCTTCTGTTCAATCGCAATGGCTGGTGGAATTCCTTTAATATAATCTACTTCCGGCTTGTTAATTCTTCCAAGAAACTGTCTTGCATAGGCAGACAAACTTTCAACATATCTTCTTTGTCCCTCGGCGTACAAGGTATCGAAGGCAAGAGATGATTTACCTGAGCCGGAAAGGCCTGTGATAACAATGAATTTATTCCTTGGTATTGAAAGGTCAACATTCTTAAGATTATGAACTTTTGCACCTTTTATATCTATGTGTTTCAACTTTGGCATTATGCTTGTTTCAATATATTTTGCAAAAATTTGAATTTACTTTTTAATATCTCACAAAATTTTCTTTTTTTTGTTAACAACAAAAGCGACGCAAGTTCGTTTAAAATTATTGTAACACCTAAAACCGGAGGATTGCTTATAGACACAAATCTACCTTATTAACCAATACATAGGTAAGATGTGTAATACAAATTTAACTGATTACGAACTGGTAACTAGATTCGTAAGTGGTGAGCAATCAAGTATCGAAACCCTAATCAATCGTCACAAAAACAGAGTTTATACCTATATCGTTTTGCTTGTGAAAAATGAGCAATTGGCAGAGGATATTTTCCAGGACACTTTTATCAAAGTGATTAATTCCTTAAAACTTGGAAAATACCAGGATAAGGGAAAGTTTGTCTCATGGGTAGTTCGAATTGCTCACAACCTGATAATTGATCATTTCAGGAGAGAAAAAAATATGAACACCATTTCTAATGATCAGACAGAACTGGATATTTTCAACTCATCGAAATTCTCAGATAAAACAGTTGAAGAGAATTTGATCAACAATCAGATTACAAATGATGTCAGAAAACTCATTGAAGAACTCCCTGAAGAACAAAAGGAAGTGGTTATTCTAAGGCACTATGTTGGTCTGAGTTTCAAGGAAATTGCCGAGAACACAGGAGTCAGTATCAACACCGCTCTTGGCAGGATGAGATATGCTCTGATCAATTTAAGAAAGTTAATTCACGAAAAAGATCTGAGTCTGACAGTGAATTAGTGAAGATAGTTTTTAATACTCAACATACGTTGTGTAATTGTTATCATAGTAATGGTCCCGCCGCTGGCGGGATTTTTTATATATCCATACAATAAGTTTAATAGAAGGTCGTTTTGGAGGATACATTAAACATAAATTGCGAATGAATAGAATTTCTACACTTTTTTACATTCTTGATAATAGGGACAAGGAAAATGGCTGGATAATATCCGCCGAAGATTTAAACAATGAGGGCTTTTTAGAATATGATGATGTTTATAATCTACTGAATCACTTAGATTTAAAACCATCAAATAGAGTTATTAATGAATTAATCGCTTATTCCGGTAAATAATAAGTTCTCAATTAAAAACAAAAAAAGCCGCTTTTAGCGGCTTTTTTATATTGTTTAAATTTTTCTCTTATTTACCAGGACATTGAGCAACTATTTTAGCATCAATATTCTGACCACCATAGTTTTTATCAAAGGCTTCAGTAAACTTCTTTGCAAGTTTAGCAGCTGCAGCGTTGTAAGCATCCTTGTCTTCCCATGTATTAATTGGGTTAAGCATTTCTGAAGGAACACCAGGCACCACTTTAGGCACATTAACATGGAACAACGGATCTTCCGTATAATCGGCGTCGTTCAGATCACCGTTTAATGCTGCGTTAACCATTGCACGGGTTAATGGCAGATCGATACGTGAACCTACACCGTAAGCGCCACCACTCCATCCTGTGTTCACAAGAAAGACTTTGGTGTCGTGTTGATCCATTTTCTCACCTAACATTTTAGCATAAATCTCCGGCTTACTTGGCATGAATGGCTGTCCGAAGAAACGTGAGAATGCTGCCTGTGGCTCAGTAACACCGGTCTCTGTACCAGCTAACTTACTTGTGTAACCCATCAGGAACCAAAGCATTGCCTGGTCCTTGTTTAACATTGATACCGGAGGTAATACTCCATAAGCATCAGCAGTCAGGAATAAGATTGTATTTGGATGACCCGCGCATGAGGACTCCTTGATATTCTTTAAATACTTTAATGGATAAGATGCACGTGAATTTGGTGTAAAACGATCATCATAAAAATCGAACTCACCGTCTGGATACATCATGGCATTTTCAATCATTGAACCATGCTTCCAGTAATCATTTTTGTGCATAACTGCTTCAAAAATGTCCGGCTCTTTTTTAGGATTGATGTCAATCATTTTAGCATAACAGCCATTCTCGAAGTTAGCAATTCCGTCTTCACTCCAACCATGCTCATCATCACCTAATAATGCGCGTGATGCATCAGCTGAAAGTGTCGTTTTACCTGTACCTGAGAGTCCTAATAGCAATGCTGAATTTCCATCAGCACCTTCATTGGCTGAACAGTGTAAGGGGAGAACGCCCTCGAATGGCAGCAGATAATTCATAACGGTGAAAAGCATTTTCTTCATGCTACCCATATAAGCAGAACCTACAACTACACCACATTTTCTATCCATATCAACCGCCACAGCCATATCAGTTGTGTTGCCATTTGGAAGCTGGCGTAATCGACCTTTATACTTGGAAGAATCTAACTTGTCGAAAGGAAGATGAAGAAGTGTAAAACCATCCTCAAAAAATACACTACGATTAATATCTTCAGGAATTGGACGGAACATATTATCTAAGAATACGTTAGCCAGAGCGTTCGGAGTGACAACTTTCACAGGTAAGGCATAACTTGAATCTGCGCCGATCACACGGTCAACTTCATATACATGCTCTTTCTTGGCTAAGAAATCCAATGCTTCATTGAAGATAATATCAAAAGTTTCTTCTGTAATAGGAATATTGTTTGGTGATGTCCAATCAACATTCTCTTCACTGGAGGCACGCTTTACCAAAACAGTATCCTTTGGGCTACGTCCAGTTGATTCTGGTCTCGTCCAGGTAGCTAGCGCTCCATTCTTAGAAACAAATGCATTGTTGTTAGCAACAGCAGCTTTAATCATTTCCTCCCTGGAAATGTTAGAAAAGACATTACCATGTGCTTTCACAGCATTGGCTAATTTAGCTTTCAAATTTTCCATATTTATCTGGTTTAGTTAAAATTTCCATTTTAGAGCTACAAAGATAAAGCAATTGAGAAAACCTGACATCTAAACATTTAAATATTTTCGGACATGGCTATATGTTAGACAGCAACTAATATTACTCCATCAATGCTTATTGCAAATTATTGAAAACAAACAATTTATCTTCTATAATCAGAGTGTAAATTGCATAATTTTGAGGAGTGTCAGGAACAAATGAATTAACTAAATGTAAAAGAATGCTGAACGTTATTTCAATTGAGTCCTTTATCTTTGTCCATTGCAATTTATGAAACAATGATATCTATTAATCAAATATCCGTCTATTTCGGCTCCTTTTGTCTCTTCAGCGACATATCCTTTCTTATCAATCCAAGAGACCGGATTGGATTAGTGGGTAAGAACGGAGCAGGCAAATCGAGTCTCTTGAAAATTATTATTGGTGAACTTGGACATGAGGAGGGAACTATCTCAATGCCTACAGATATTAGTCTCGGATACCTTCCTCAACAAATGAAGGTTAGTAATCATCGGACGGTTATTAAAGAGACCATGTCTGCATTTGAAGAAATTGTAAAGCTCGAAAAACAAATTGGAAAGTTTAACCTGGAACTTTCTGAACGAAGTGATTATGAATCTGAGTCTTATATCAAGATTATTGACAAACTACATCATGCAAGCGAACGATATCAATTGCTGGAGGGAGATTCAATTCACGCAAGTTTAGAACAGACCTTGATCGGACTTGGCTTCAAACGATCAGACTTCGACCGGCCTACTTCTGAACTGAGTGGAGGATGGAGAATGAGGATTGAGCTGGCCAAAATTCTGCTCCAAAATCCTAAAGTACTTCTGCTTGACGAGCCTACAAATCATCTGGATATCGAATCAATTCAATGGCTGGAAGATTTTCTTAAGGATTATCCCGGTGCAGTTCTTCTCATTTCACACGACCGTGCTTTTCTTGATAACGTAACTCAACGAACCATTGAAATATCATTGGGGAAAATATACGATTATAAAGTTGCTTATTCCATGTTTGAAGGATTAAGACAGGATCGGATCGATCAGCAATTGGCAACCTTTCAGAACCAGCAAAAAAAGATTGAGGATACTGAAAGATTCATTGAACGATTCAGGTATAAATCAACCAAGGCAGTTCAGGTTCAGTCCCGTATTAAGAAGCTGGAAAAGATGGAGCAAATTGAAGTTGATACTCAGGACACTTCAAAAATTCATTTTAAGTTTCCACCTGCACCGCATTGTGGCAATATCGTTTTGGAAGCAAAGGATTTATCAAAAAGTTACGGACAACTGGAAGTCCTGAAGAATATTGATCTTTCTCTTCTGAAAGGTGAAAAGATTGCGTTCATTGGACGAAATGGCGAAGGTAAATCCACACTCTCGAAAATCATTATCGGTGAGCTGGAACATTCAGGCTTGTCAAAGACCGGACATAATGTAAAAATTGGTTACTATGCCCAAAATCAGGATGAACTTCTAGACGAGAATAAAACAGTATTCGAAATAATTGATGATGCCGCCACCGGAGATATGCGTACTAAAACACGTGATCTATTAGGCTCATTCCTGTTCAGCGGTGAAACAATTGACAAAAAAGTGAAGGTATTGTCAGGAGGTGAGAGATCCAGACTGGCGTTGGCCAAGATGTTATTAGAACCGGTCAATCTTCTTGTTTTGGATGAGCCTACCAACCACCTGGATATGGCTTCCAAGGATATTTTGAAACGTGCATTACTTTCTTTCGATGGCACAATCATCCTTGTTTCTCACGACAGGTATTTTCTTGACGGATTGGTGGACAAAGTATATGAATTCAGGAATAAAAAAACCATTGAGCATCTGGGCGGCATATATGAGTTTCTGAGGAAGCGAAAGTTAGAGTCACTTAAAGAAATTGAGAGAAAGAAGAGCGAGGTAAAACAAAAGGTTGAAAATTCCTCCGATCAAAAGAAACTATATGAGCAGAGAAAAGAGCTGGATCGTGAAATCAGAAAGGTCGCAGGGAAAGTGAGTAAGAGTGAGGAGAAAATAGCCCGATTGGAAGCAAAGATTGAAGAAATGGATCAACTATTAGCCAATCCAGATAATATCTCGGATCAGGCATTATTTGGTGACTATGGTAAGTTCAAGAAAGAGCTGGAGATAGAAATGGAGAATTGGGAAAAACATCATGCGGAACTGGAAGAATGGGAACTTAAAAGAGACGTGATTTGAACTGCCTGATTCTGCTCCGAATAAGACAAAGTATGCAATGGATCGATCTTTATATAAATGAAAAATACTCCACATAGAATCTTGCTTCTGGATGTAATCCGGGGAATTGCAATCTTAGGGATTCTGCTAATGAACATTCAATCCTTCGGATTAATTAGCAGTGCTTATACAAATCCAACTGCTAATGGTTCGTTAAATTCCATGAATCAAACCATTTGGATTTTGATTCACCTGCTAAGCGATCAAAAATTCATCAATATCTTCTCCATTTTATTTGGTGCAGGTATTATTCTGCTTTGGGAAAAAACAGAACTTAAGGAGATCTCCTTTCCAAAACTTATGCGACAACGTATGTTCTGGCTCTTAGTGATCGGAATGATACATGCGTATTTCATTTGGTACGGTGATATTCTGGTTACATACAGCATTGTTGGACTCATAGCAATGCTTTTTAGGAAGCTAACAATAACTAAGCTTAAATTCTGGGGACTCCTCTTCTATCTAATACCTGTACTTCTTTATCTGTTAATGGGTTGGTCCGTTCAATATTGGCCTCAAGAATCAATTACAGATGCAGCAAATCAATGGCAACCTGGCAGTGGTCTTAATACTCAGGAAGTAGAAGCAATGCGGGGAACTTACCTTGAGCAGATGAAAGTGCGGGCGACATTGGCTCTTTCATTGCAAGTTGGCCTGTTCTTTATATACAGCTTATGGAAATGCCTGGGTTTGATGCTTATTGGTATGGCTCTTTATAAGTCAGGTTTTTTCTTTGGTAATCTTAACAGGAAAAAGACACTGCTTCTTATCGCTTTTGGATTAACCTTAGGTTCCGCTTTAGCCTTAAGTGGGATTTATCAAAACTTTGGACACAACTGGAGTTTCGAATACTCCATGTTTTACGGTTCTGCTTTTAATTATAGCGGCAGTTTATTGATGAGTTTAGCCTACCTGGGGATTATTGTCGTTTTGGTAAAAATAGTTCGGAAAGCAAAACCCCTAAACTGGTTCTCCAATGTTGGAAGAACTGCGTTGAGTAACTATTTGCTTCAATCGATAATTTGTACAACACTATTTTACGGACATGGATTTGGCCTTTTCAATCGCATGGATTTATGGCAACTATATTTGCTTGTTCCTGCCATTTGGCTTTTTCAGATTATGATGACAAATTGGTGGCTGATCTATCATAAGCAAGGACCGGTTGAATGGTTATGGAGGAAACTCGCCTACCGTTCGTCAACATCAAAGTCTGAGAAATCCTGACTCCAATTATACTAAAACATGATCGCTTTGTATAGAATCAGATAGGATACAAACAAAATAGGTTTATTGATTTACCTCTTTTAGCAATTCTTTCACCGCCGCTTCCAATTGCTGATCTCTTCCCGTACTGACAAGTGCTGGTTCATTTGGAACTTTTATATCCGGTTCCAGCTGATTGTTTTCCAAAAACTCTCCACTATTGGATACCATGCCAACTTGTGGGATTCCAAAAACAACCCCATTTAAAAGTGGTTCCCACCAAACCGCGGTTCCGGTTCCAGGCACAGGCATTCCAACCAGCTTACCAATTCCCAGCTCATGATAGGCAAATGGGAACATGTGTGCATCAGAATAGTTACTTTCGCTCATAACAACGCAGGATGGTTTCGCCCATTTGAATCTTGGTTCTATACCTAAATCCTGGCCCCGTGGCATCATTTTGATGTATTGCTTTCCATCCAGGAAAGTTGCCAGATCGTCATGGAGCCAACCGCCACCATTGAATCGGGTATCCACAACCAATGCCTCTTTCAAATGATGCTGTCCGAGCACCTCCTCATAAACCACACGATAGCTCTTATCATTCATTCCCCTAACATGGACATAGCCAACTTTTCCTCCGGATGCCTTTTCAACGATCTCCCGACAATTGTCAACCCACCTCTTATAGAGTAGTTCATATTCTGCTCGTCTTGAAATAGGCCGCACAACCTCTTCCCATCTTTCTTTACTTTTCGGATTATACAATGATAAAAGCAGGTTCTTATTTTCTTGTCGGTTAAGCAGAGGATAATAATTTACGTCTTTTTCTATCTTAACACCTGCTATCATTTCTATGATAATCCCCGCTTCAATTTTAGAATCTTTTTTTCTTACCGGACTCTTATCCACAACTTCTAAAATCCTTAATCCTTCACCCTGATAAGCTTCATCATAGAATAATGCCAGTGATGCAGTCTGATCACCCATTAAATTACGCTTTCTGTAGCCAGCTCCTGTATGAGATGCATTCAACTCACCAAGCAGCTCACTGAGCATTTCAGCATAGTCATAGTTATTATTGATGTACGGAAGAAAACGGGCATATTGCTTTTTGTAGTCATCCCAGTCAACATTATGCAGGTTCTTAACATAGAATTTCTTCTGAACCTGTCTCCAAACATGCTCATAGAGGTATTCCCTTTCTGCTACTTCATTCAGATTCATTTCTACTTTAAACTTTAAAACCTTTTTCGATCCTTTTGCCAAATCTATCTTTGTAATCTTCCCATCACCAAGAACGAACAGATTCTCCCACTCTTTGTCAGGAGTCAGTGAAGCACCTGATTTGCTCACACCCTTACTGAGGATCTTGGTTTCTTTGGATTTAAGCTTGGTTTGCCATAAATCAAATCCTTTTTCAGCTCTGGCGATGTAGTATAGTGTTTCACCATCCTCAGAAACAATAGCATCAGAAAGATGGATCGAATGTATGCTCAATCGAACCTTCCTATCGTCAATCTCATCCAAATCAAAATTCAATGGATCAATGGATTCCTCCTTTTTCTTTTTGGATTCTTTATCATCTTTTTCCTTCTCCTTTTTTTCTTCCTTTACGAGCTCATATTCCTCTTTGGGCATTGTGTACTTATCCCAGGCATCCTGTGTTAAAAACATTCCATATACATCGTACTCAGATCCCCAGCTCCCTCTGTTTTTCATTCCGTCTCTGTCTGATGACCAATACATCATCTGGCCTTTCATGCTCCACATAGGATTGTAATCGCTAAATCCACTTCTGGTAAGATTACGCACCTCGCCATTACCTGAAGCGCTAACCAGGCCAACATCCCTAATCCAAAGCTTTTCCGGAAGCATACTCACCAACAACCATTTACTGTCGGGCGACCAGCTATAAAACTGATCTCCATCGCTATATGAGTAATTCCGGTTCCCGGCAACTATTTCACGAACCTTCCTGCTCTTCAAATTGATTACTTTCAAGGTGGTCCTTTCTTCAAGGAAAGCCACCTCCTTCCCATCAGGTGAGTACTCTGGCTGGAAAGTTTCCTGTGTTGATTCAAGAATTACCTTTTCCTCGAGCAAAGTGGAGTTGAAAAAGTATTTTTCTTCTTCCCGTTTCAAGCTGGTTTCGTATAGATTCCAACTATTGTTGCGTTCGCTCGAGTAAAGCAGAGATCTGCCGTCCGGGCTAAATTTGATATTTCGTTCCTGTTCAGGTGTATTCGTAATTCTTTTACTAGTCCCTTCCTTAATGCTTGACACAAACACCTCACCCCGAACTATGCATGCCATTTCCTTACCATTTGGTGAAATGGCCATATCGGTAATTCCCCCTGTCAGCGGAATCAACTTCTCCCCAATCAATGCATGTTCTGTTGACATGAAAATGTCAACTTTTTGTGGTTCCCCATCAACACTCTTGGTATATATTTCACCGTCAAAGCCAAAACAAAGAAGATCCTTGTCGCTAATTGAGAGAAATCGCACGGGATGCTTTTTAAATTTGGTGAGCTGAATCTTATCTGACAGCTTCTCTGTGTTCAGTTTAAAAATATTCAAATCTCCACTCTCCTCACTTATATAAAATACATCCGCGTTGTTAGCGGCGAAAACAGGATTTCTATTTTCCCCAATAAATGAGCTTAATTGAAGATAAGTCTTATTGATTCGGTCATAAATCCAGATATCTCGTGTAATAGAAGAAGTATGATGTTTCCTCCATTGATTCTCATAACCCTTGCTATCCTGAAACAACAATTTGTTTCCATCACGACTCATTTGAGTCATTTCTGCCGCAGTGGTCAGCAACTGTTTCACTCTTCCTCCTTTTACCGGCACCTGGTATAATTCGGGGAGTGCCCCTGTTGGAAACTGCTGGTTATCTATACCATCCAAACGTGCGGCTGTAAATAGAACCTGCGTATTATCTGAACTAAAATCAGATGGTGCATCATTGGAACTATGATAGGTTAACCTGGATACCTTTCCCCCAATTGCGGGAATAAGAAACACATCAAAATTCCCGAAACGATCTGAAGCAAAGGCAATCTTCTTACCATCATTCGACCAAACTGGCATATAATCATAGGCACTGTTGATGGTAAGAAACCTGGCTTCACCGCCAGCTGAAGACACGGTATAAAGATCACCACCAAAGCTGAATGCAATGGTTTTACCATCTGGCGAGATCGCTGGATAACGCATCCACAAAGGATTATTCTGAGACCAAATAATCGAGCTGGTCCCGAATAGAACCAGAATAACAAGAAGGTACTTTTTCATAATTGATCAATTTGATAGGAACAAAAGGTGGAAAGATACAGATTGTTCATATTTCCCGAAAGTTGTTCGTCCGGAAATTGCAATTTGATACTAAACCATAATCCTTCTGTCTTGTTACAGTTAAGAACTGTAAACATTTTAACTCAAGCTATGAAAATTACATTCCTGTTGCTCGTTATTCTTCCTCTTGGTCTATTTGCTCAATGGAATCCGGTATACATTCCCGGGGAGAACCTTTCCTGCATGGAGGTGATCGATGAGGATACCCTTGTAGCAGCTACCTGGAGTGGTGGCAGAATACACCGCTCCTCAGACGGTGGACAAAGCTGGTACCCATATCAAACAGAATTTTCTTCTTCGTGGTTCAACGACATTCATTTTCCAACTAAAGAAATTGGTTATGCATGCGGTGGAACAGCTTTCGGAAACCATACCAATGTTATAATTAAAAGTCAGGATGCCGGCCACACATGGGATTCTATTACATCGAATGATTTTACCGGTTACAACCTTACGAACATTCACTTTCTTAACAGAGACACAGGGTTTGTAAGTGGTGAGAACGGACTACTTCTCAGAACACTTGATGGAGGCCTGACCTTTAACACAATTGAAACACCCGGTATTGAAACAGTAAGCGAGATTCATTATCCTCTGGAAGATGTAGGCCTGTTTGCTACAGCAAATCAGATAGCCGCATCAACGCAGGTATATCATATTTACAGTACAACTGACCTGGGATCGTCATGGACAATTGTCTACTCCGACACCATGCACAACACCAACGGTATTAATCATCGAATGATTAACGAAATGTACTTCTCCGATCCTGCAACCGGATATGCAGTAGGTGGTAATGGTCTTTTTCTTAAAACTTATTATTACGGTAGTAGCTGGTTAAACGGCTCTATAAGTCCGGGTACAAATCTAACAACCGTTCATTTCAATTCTGCTGATATTGGCTATGTGAATAATGCAGGTGGTATTTATAAAACCTCGGATGCTGGAACCAACTGGTCTGCCCAAAACATTACCATGCTAAGCATTATTCATTCGATTAAGTTTGCCAATGACACTTTGGGGTACGCTTTGGGAGAAGCAGGAATATATAAAACTATAAATTCAGGGCAATTGAATAATATGACTCAGCTTAATCATGAAGCCGGACCTTCTTTTTATCCAAATCCATTTAGTGATCAAGCTAACATGGATATAACATTACCTGACGCTGAACATGCGGTCTTAAGCCTGTTTGATACCCAGGGACGGTTGGTTCAAGTGCAGTCGGAATTTCATGAAAATAAATTGACAATCTACCGTGGTTCTTTAAAACCGGGTATGTACATTTATCGCTTCCGGAATAGCAAACAAGACATATTAAGCGGGAAATTATTGGTTAAATAGAGCAAGCCAAATCAATATATTCTCACGCCCGGACTTTCATTCGTTCCATAGGATACTGTACGAATCGGAAGGTCGCTTAAGCTATCAGGAGTAGGGCAAAAGAATATTCATTATTATTAATCTATGGTTGGTGAGCAACATATTTAGTACTATACTAATCAAAATACTGAACGCTCTTAACTTAAATCTTAATGCATTTAAACCCTTGTTTTAGAAATATTCCAACTTCGGAAATTTCGTTGTAAGAGGTGATTCTTGAAGGATTTCCTGGCTGGTTGCTTATGGCTATTTTCGGCGTCACACTTATTTCACAGCTGATTCAGTAATCCTGACAGGCTGGTTCATTCAACTAAAAATGCAGACTGGTCAGATCAACATTACCTCCGGAGAAAATAATTCCGATTCGCTTAGCTCTGAATACCGCCGGATTCTCCATCACTGCAGCCAGTGGGACAGCAGAACTTGGTTCTATTATTATTTTCATTCGCTCCCAAACCAATTGCATCGTTTCTACAATACTTTCCTCAGATACGGTATAAATATCATCTACATAGTTTTGGATGATCTGAAAATTTAATTCTCCAACAGAAGTTAGTAATCCATCTGCAATAGTCTGGGGCTTTTCTGAAGGTACCCATTCTCCTGATTTGAAAGATCGATATGCATCATCAGCTCCCTTTGGTTCAGCAGCAATAACTGCTATTTTATTATTGATCGCCTTGGTGCTAATAGCGGTTCCACTCAATAATCCACCCCCACCAACCGGTGCCATCACAAGATCCAAATCAGCCTGAACTTCCAGAAGTTCTCTGGCCGCTGTTCCCTGTCCGCAAATAATTCTTGCATCATCGTAAGGATGAATGAATGTAGCTCCAGTCTCTTTGAGCACTTTCTCTATTGTTTCCTCACGATCCTGTAAAGTAGGTTTACAGTAGGTAATCTCCGCTCCATAGCCTGCAACAGCATTCTTTTTTACCTCCGGTGAATTATCCGGCATAACAATGTATGCGCTGGTTCCATTCATCTTTGCAGCCAGGGCAAGCGCCTGTGCATGATTACCACTCGAATGGGTAGCGACACCTTTTCGTAATTGATCTTGTGTTAAGGACAGGACAGCATTGATTGCACCTCTGAATTTAAATGCCCCAACCTTTTGCAAATTCTCGCACTTGAACCAGATTTGTGATTGACAGATTGTATTGATACTCTGGGAGGTTAACACAGGAGTTCGGTGCACAAATGGTTCAATCCGTTTGTGTGCTTCAACAATCTCAGAATAGCTTGGAATCCTTTTGCTCATTACTCAACCTGCACATTTGCCTCTTCACCTTTCTTACCGAATACAGAGTAATGGACATATCGTTTAGGATTTTCGCGAAGATCCCTTATTAGCAATTCAAGCTCTTTTGATGATTTCTCAAGATTCAGATAGAGATCTTTGTCATTGATTAGCATTCCCAGCGACCCTTCGCTAGAATTTATTTTAGCGGTGATCTCACTAATATCATTAAAGGCAGATTCTGCTCCTCGCACTGCAGATGCAATATCAGCGGCATTCAACGAATCGGAGAAATTTGACAGATTCTTTATGATGTTATCAATATGATAGGAGTTATCGCTCAGTACTTTTGTAATAGAATCTACATGCCCCAATGAACTGGCAACCACATGTCGCTCCTCAGCAACAAATTCACCTAATTCTTTTGTGATCACCGTTAGTTCCTTAATGGTTTTATTGATGTTAATAAAAGTTTTTCGCAAACTCTCACGTGTTGAAGCAGTGAAAACACTTTGAACACCGACCAGCACCGAGTCAAAACTTTCTATTAATTGCTCAGTTTTGATTTTAAGTGGTGCAATTTGGGCATTTACCTCTTCTGACAACTCCTTTTCTATGCCTGCTATGAGCGTATCACCCAATTTATGCAATGATTCTGTCTCGGAAAAGAAGAAGTGGATCTCTTTGGTTCCCATTATGTCGGAACTAACAATTCTAGCTTCACTTCCAAGTGGAATTTTAATATCCTGATTAACAAGGAGTTTGA
>Ga0233443_1001011_pt1 | contig 26656 bp, 22 predicted proteins | sample SI_123_September_2_FD_182784 | JGI IMG/M metagenome (GOLD analysis project Ga0233443, IMG submission 182784) | Seawater microbial communities from Saanich Inlet, British Columbia, Canada - SI_123_September2016_200_MG | ecosystem: Environmental > Aquatic > Marine > Inlet | place: Canada: British...
ACGATTATTTTTTTTTAATTGTTCGACAAGAAATTTTTGCTTGCGATAAAAAAATAATAAGACAATAATAAATATAAGAAAAACAGCCGCAATTTCAGCCATAGAAACCATGGCTAAAAAGTAAGGACTGGTGGGAAGAGAAGTCATTTGATATGGGATTCCAGTGGTGAAATATTTTGTAATATTTACACCGTCTATTTTATTTTTACTATACTGTAAGGTGTTGAAGATGTTAACTTTAATACCCTTATATTTTAGTTTAATCCAAATCTCAAAATCTTCTCATTATTTTTCATTAAGGGATGGTAAATATTAAAGGGCATTCATGAAATTAGTCACTGTTAAAGCTGAGTTGAGTAGCTCGTCTGCTCGAATGAAACGTATCCCCTTGTGGAATAAAATATTTGTTTGTTTGGTTTTAATTAACTTCTTAAGTGGTTGTGCCGCTCCAAAAGTTAAAATTGAAGTGGTTGAACCTGCTAAATACTATAAAGCGACACAACTCAAAAATATTGCCGTCTATGATTTTTCTGGCAAAGAAGGCAGAGCATTCTCCAGGCAGATTGAAGCGGCATTGGTCAATATTCGTATCAAAGGAAAATCTTTCTTTAATGTCATTGAACGTGAAAAATTGAAAATGTTGAAAGGTGAGTTAAATCAATCCCATGATTTTTATTTTGATGAAAGTAAGGCCGCAGAAGTGGGTAAAATGATTGGCGCACAAGGTATTTATGTCGGTAAAGTTCTAAATGCATCGGTTAGCTCAAAAACTTATCAAGAAGATCGACGCAAATGTAAGCAAAGAGATGAAAATAAGAAATGTATTGCTTACCAAAATTATAAGGTAACCTGCTATTCCAAAAATGCCTATTTTAAAGTGACACCAAAATTGATTAAGGTAGAAACTGGAGAGATTGTTTATGCCAGAAATATTTCAAAAAAGAAGGCCGTTAAGAGTTGTAATAACCGATTACCCTCTCATGCAGAATTGTTATCTGAATTGAAAAATAAGGTCATCAGTGAGTTCGTCAAAGATGTTGCGCCACATACAGGTTATTCAACGTTAGAATTAATAGATGATACAAAAGGTTTGCAGCCAGACCAAAAAAAATTATTTGAGCAGGGCATTAATTTTGCCAATGAAAAAAGAATGGATAGAGCCTGTGCTTTATGGAAAAAAATTAGGGCAGAGGGAACTGAGACTGCGGCAATTTTATACAATTTGGGAGTCTGTGTTGAAAATGATGGTGATTTTAATAATGCATTAAAACTGTATAAAAATGCAGATAGTTTGTTAACAAAATCTAATCCATTAATTAATAAAGCATTAACCAGTACGCGGGAAAAAATTAAAAAACAACGGGAGTTGGCTCGGCAATTATAGGTTAAAACCATGAAGCTTTATTATTATGTCAGTGACAATGTTTTAAAGCTATTAAGAAATGCAGAAATTCCGCTGATCTCCGTTGATGGTTTGAAAGATCCGTTTTTAAGCCCAAATCAAATAGAGACACCAGTCGTTAATCATACGGTAGTGAATGAATCAGATTATATGGCTGAGTTAAAACGGCAATATGAATTGATGCCCGAAAACTTACAAAGCATGATTAAGTTTGATTATTTCTATCAGCAGGCAGAATCAAAAAAATCAGCAATCATTGATGAAATTAAACAAAGTAAACAGTCATCGTCTGTTTCCATCAGTACTGTATCATTACCTGCGCATATTATGGAGCTGGGTGTTTTAAGGTTGTTTCAAACGGCTGTTGATCCTGTTTTGTGGTCTTGTCTGGGAATGTCATATCAAGGCATATTGCTGGAATTTGAATCAGATCATGGTTATTTTAAAAATAAAAAATATAAAAATAAACCGCAATTATTAAAACCTGTGAAATACTGTGTGTCTCGCCCTGATTTGGCGAATGTAAATTCACCTTATCCATTATTGTATAGTTTGGGTTTGGAGTGGTCTTCTCAGCAAGAATGGCGCTTAATCAGACCCTTATCGACTTCGGCTTATCAAGAAAATTCCTGCTTTTATTACCCATTTGATTTGACTTGCTTGTCAGGCATTGTTTTAGGATGTCATTTGGATCATCAGGAAAAAGCTCAAATTATTAATTTTATTCAGTCAGATAGCCGTTATAAAAGCTGTGTTATTCATCAATTAGTTCCCGATAAAACTGAGTTCCAATTACATCTTCAAGGGCTTTAAGCAAATATTCTCTCATTCCTTCGGAAATTACTGTAAACTGCCGATAACTTAATAGAATGATGGGGAATAAACATGCTTCCAGTGATTGCCATTGTTGGTCGTCCAAATGTGGGTAAATCAACCATATTTAATCGATTAACCAAGACTAGAAATGCCTTGGTTGCCAATCAGCCAGGTTTAACCAGAGATCGTCAATATGGTCGTGGCATGATTAACAATCAGCCTTGTATATTGGTTGATACAGGTGGTTTGTCTGGGGAAGAAGATGAACTTAATTTGGCGATGGCAAAACAGGTTCAATATGCCATCGAAGAATCACATTGTGTGATGTGGGTGGTGGATGGTAAAACAGGCATGAATAGCTCCGATGAAAAAATAGCCGAAGAATTACGCAAATTAAATAAGCCCATTTGTATCACTGTGAATAAAACTGAAAACATGGAACGGGTGAGTAGTTGTGCAGATTTTTATTCGTTAGGGATGGGTGAACCATTTGCCATTGCCGCAGTGCATGGTCGCGGTATCAAAAATTTAGAGGAAGGTCTATTAAATTTATTAGAACAAGAAAATATTACATTCAATGATGAAGCTGAAGATCCATCATCAGGAGTAAAAATTGCGTTGATTGGTCGTCCTAATGTGGGTAAGTCAACATTGATTAATCGCATTGTGGGTGAAGAACGGGTGGTGGTATTTGATATGCCAGGAACTACTCGGGATAGTTTAAATGTACCCTTTGAAAAAAAGGGTACAAATTATACTTTCATTGATACCGCAGGCGTTAGAAGAAAATCCAAAGTTAAAGAAGTTATTGAAAAATTCAGTATCATCAAAGCATTGCAGGCAATGGAGTCATCCAATGTTGTATTGTTGATCTTTGATGCCCATGAAGGAATTACCGATCAGGATAATACATTAATCAGTCATGTATTAAAAAGTGGACGAGCTTTAATCATTGCCATTAACAAATGGGATGGTCTGGACGAAGAAAAGAAAACATCAATCCAACGGGATATTGATTTACGCTTATCCTATGTGAAGTATGCCAAAATACACAGAATATCCGCACTACATGGAACGGGTGTCGGTGATTTATTTCAGTCAATTAATAAAGCTCACCAATCGGCTTTTCGTGATATTCAAACTCATGAATTAACTCAAGTGATTGAACAGGCCGTGCAAGCACATCAACCTCCGCTGGTTAAAGGACGACGTATCAAGTTGAGATACGCTCATCAAGGTGGCAGGAATCCTCCCATTATTGTTATTCATGGCAATCAAACCAAATCAGTACCAGAAGCGTATGTGCGTTATCTGGAAAACTTTATCAGAAAATCATTTCGATTGGTTGGAACACCTGTCTATATTGAATTTAAAAATTCTGAAAATCCTTATAAACATAAACGAAACACTTTAACACCAAGACAAATACGCAAGAAACAACGTTTGGTGAAACATGTCCATAAAAGTAAGGTAACACGCAATAAATGAACTACCCATATTGCGCAGACATTTTGTTTGTCTTTTTTGTTACAAAAATAGGCGTGTAGTCGCTCTACATAACTATTTTTGTAGCAAAGAAGACGAACAAAAGAGCCAGTAAGATGGGTAGTTTATTTGTTGCGAGTTGCCTAAGTAAAATTATTTCAATATTCCATTGGATTTAGTCCAGTTTGGATTTATATTTATAGACAATAGCAATGATCCCAACAAAGAGGTAAATATGACGGTTAAGCCAGCAAAAGCAGCGGCCATTCAAATGGCATCTGGTCCAAACGTAAATGCAAATTTATTGGAAGCAGGTCGATTAATTGCCCAAGCGGTCGAATCAGGGGCGGAACTGGTTGTGTTGCCTGAAAACTTTGCTTTGATGGGGTTATCAGAACAAGATAAAGTTAAGCATAGAGAAAGTGAAAAAGGTGGTGTGATGCAGGATTTTTTATCAACATCTGCATCAAAACACGGAATTTGGTTGGTGGGTGGAACAATTCCTATGGCTTCCAGTGACCAAAATAAAATACGTTCAACTTGTTTTGTTTATAATGATCAAGGTGAAAAAGTACTGCGTTATGACAAAATTCATTTGTTTGATGTGCATTTGTTTGACAATGATGAGCATTACACCGAATCAGACACCATTGAAGCAGGTAATGAAATTAAAGTGATTGATACTCCTTTTGGAAAATTAGGTGTGGGTATCTGTTATGATTTACGCTTTCCAGAGCTTTTTAGAAAAATGATGGATAAAGGTGCGGAAATTATGGCCATTCCATCAGCATTCACCGCCATCACTGGTAAAGCACATTGGGAAATACTGGTTCGTTCCAGAGCCATTGAAAATTTGTGTTATGTCATTGCCGCCGATCAAGGGGGGTATCATATCAATGGTCGTGAAACTTATGGCAACAGTATGATTGTTGACCCATGGGGGCAAACGTTAGCATTAACAGCCACGGGAACAGGTGTTGCTATGGCAGAAATTAGCCTAGAAAAGCTCAATTGCATTCGTACTCATTTTCCAACACTTGAACACAGAAAAATCACCTGTTCATAGTAGATTCTCTTTATTATATAACCGCTTCTTCATTAAGGGGGTGCGCAACAAATAAACATCCAACTTACTTGTATTTTTGTCCGCCTTTTTTGTTGCAAAAATAGTTGTGTAGTTCGACTATACGCCTATTTTTGCGCCTCAAAGGTGAACAAAAATTCTGCGCAATTTGGACGTTTATTTATTTCGCCTCCCCTAATTATTTCTTTATTTCCACAGTTTGCGTGGAAATAAGAAAATATTAATTTCATTCAGTCAACTCAAAAAACAAGACTTATCAGGTTAAAAAATTCATGATAAATACGACAGCAAGAGATATTATTTTAGAGCCTGCTCAGATTTCTGATGCCCAGCTTGAAAAAGTATTAGGTATCATTCAAGGAACATCCGTTGATGCGGCTGATGTCTATTTTCAGTCCAGTCGATATGAGTCCTGGTCACTGGATGACGGGATCATTAAAGAAGGCAGTTACAGTATTGATCGAGGCGTTGGTGTCCGAGTCATCAGCGGAGAAAAAACAGGTTTTGCTTACGCCGATGATATCATTTTAGATAACATTTTAGATTCAGCAAAAACTGCCAGAAATATTGTAAAATGCGGGCAAACAGCCAGTCATAAAATCACTCATTCACCGATTATTCAGTCTTGTTATCATCCGATTGAGCCTTTTGCGGGTATCAACACAGAAAGAAAAATTGATTTGTTAAAAAGAGTGGATGTTGAAGCAAGAAAAACAGATGCTCGAATAAAACAAGTCATGGCGCACATTATTGGCGTTCATGAGGTCATTTTAATATTGGATTCTGAGGGGAAAATTTTTACCGACATTCGTCCTTTGATTCGATTTGGCATCAGCGTTATTGCCGAAGATAAAAACGGCAGAGAACAAGGTAGTTCAGGAGGTGGGGGGCGTTATAGTTTTGAAACATTACTGGAAAATAACCGCATTGAATCTTTTACTCAAGAAGCAGTCAGACAAGCGCTGGTTAATTTAGGTTCTAAGCCTGCACCTGCGGGTAATATGACTGTGGTACTGGGTTCAGGATGGCCAGGCGTATTATTGCATGAAGCCATTGGACATGGTTTGGAGGGTGACTTTAATCGCAAACAGACTTCTGCATTTTCTGGCAGACTGGGTGAAAAAGTTGCCTCAGAGCTCTGTACTGTGGTTGATAATGGGACTTTGGCAAACCGTCGCGGCTCATTAAATATTGATGATGAAGGGACTCCGACTCAATCAACCGTTTTAATAGAGAATGGTATCTTGAAAGGTTATATGCAAGACAAACACAATGCTCGATTAATGGGGGTGAAATCAACGGGTAACGGGCGTAGAGAATCTTATGCTCATTTGCCTTTGCCTCGAATGACCAACACTTATATGGAAGCAGGTCAACATGACCCCAATGAAATTATTGCTTCTGTTGAAAAAGGGCTGTATGCCGTTAATTTTGGTGGTGGACAAGTGGATATCACCTCTGGAAAATTTGTATTTTCTGCCAGTGAGGCCTATTTGATTGAAAAGGGTAAAGTCACTACACCCGTCAAAGGTGCCACGCTCATTGGTAACGGGCCAGATGCCTTAACCAAAGTTTCTATGGTTGGCAATGATTTAGAGCTGGATACGGGTATTGGTGTTTGTGGGAAAGATGGGCAGAGTGTGCCTGTGGGTGTTGGTCAACCAACATTGAAAATTGATGGCATGACTGTGGGCGGAACTGACATAGAAGGGATGGAATAATCAATGAATGATAAGCAAGCAAAATTAGGTGGACAATTTGACCAAACAGTGGTCGAAAATATCATTGATTCAGCATTAAAAGCAGCTTCATCACATGGCGTAACATCAGCTGAGGCAGGCATGAGTGTGGTGTCTGGTTTATCGGTTAGTGTCCGTTTGGGTGAAGTTGAAACCATTGAAAATCAGCGAGACAGTGGTTTGGGTATTACCGTTTTTATTGGTCATAAAAAAGGCTCAGCCAGCACCTCGGATTTAAGTGAAACAGCCATCAAGCAAACTGCAAAAGCGGCTTGTGATATTGCAAAATATACGGGAGAAGATCCCTGCTCAGGTTTAGCCGAGAAAGAATTAATGGCTAAAAATGTGATGAATTTGGAATTGTCTCATCCGTGGAATATTGCGGTTGATGAGGCGGTTAAAATTGCCAGTGAATGTGAAGCCAGTGCATTGGATTATGATAAACGAATCACCAATTCCGAAGGCGCAACAATAGACAGCCACGACAGTATGCGTGCCTATGGCAACAGTCATGGCTTTATTGGTAGCTATCCTACCTCAAGACAAACCGTCAGTTGTTCGGTATTGGCGACTGACAATGAGGGAATGCAAAGAGATTATTTTTACACCATCGCCAGGCGACATGAAGATTTGCAATCCGCAAAAGAAGTTGGCCGTCAGGCGGCGACTCGCAGTATCAATAAATTATCAGGCCGATCTTTATCCGCACGACAAGTACCCGTGGTATTTTCTGCCGATATGGCCTCTGGTTTGATGAACCACTTTGTCAATGCCATTCGTGGTAGTGCCATTTATCATGAGTCTTCATTTTTGTTGAATCAACTGGATCAACAAGTATTTCCTGAATTTATTCAGTTTCATGAACGTCCACACATCATCAGAGGATTGGGTAGTTCACCTTATGACAGCGATGGTGTGTTGACATATGATAAAAATATTGTCAGTGATGGTATTTTAAACAACTATGTTTTAGACAGTTACTCCGCTAAAAAACTAAAAATGAAAAGTACCGCTAATGCAGGTGGTGTACAAAATATTTTAATACCTGATACAGGCATGACACTAGATCAAATGCTCAAAGAAATGGGAACAGGTGTATTGGTTATGGAGTTGATGGGTCAAGGCATTAATATTGTCACAGGTGATTATTCAAGAGGTGCTTCGGGTTTTTGGGTAGAAAATGGAGAAATACAATACCCTGTTGAAGAGATTACCATTGCAGGGAATTTAAAAGACATGTACATGGGAATTCAAGCAATTTCTAATGACACCGAAAAACGTCGAAAAATTCAAACGGGTTCTATTTGGGTTGATAAGATGACGGTGGCGGGCGAGTAAAGAAGGTTTATTAAAATGAAAACAGTTAAAGAAATTCAACTTGAAATAGAAATGCTTCCACGCAAAGAATATATGAAATTGGTTCACTGGTTTTCTGAAAGGGATTGGGAGGCATGGGATAGTGAAATAGAGGAGGATATCCAGTCTGGGAAACTAGATTTTCTGATTGATGAGGCTGTTAGGGAAAAGAAAAATGAAAAATTGAAGAGTTTATAGTGCATAAAGCAACGGTTCGTTTTTGGTCATGTTTTAAAAAATTACCAATATCAACACAGGTTTTGGCGCAGAAAAATTATGCTCTTTTAAAAGAAAATCCCAAACATCCATCGTTACATTTTAAGCGAGTTGGTAAACTTTGGTCTGCTAGAGTTGGTATCAATCATAGAGCACTTGCAGTAGAAGATGATGATGGATTTATCTGGGTTTGGATTGGTCAACATGAAGAATATGAAAGGTTACTCAACAAATAAATATTCTCTATTTTTCTTTCATCAACACAAAATCAAACTCATTAAACTGACTTTGTGATGAAATATCACCCAAGTCATAATTATTCTTAAAATACAGAAATAATTCCTTAAGGCTAATCAAGCCATCTTTATTACCCAGCTTATCCGAATTTCTAAGCATTTGATTAACAAATAATGTCATTTTACTTTTTTCTTCAAATGCTAAATCAATCAGTTGGTCAATTTTGGGGATCAATAAAATATTAACACCCGTTTGTTTGTTGATGTGTTGGATGATATTTCTATATTGCATAGAAATATGGTTATTATTGATACCTTTGATGGATTGTGAAGGATTGATATTCAATAGCATGACTATTTTTTGGCTGTCTGTATGATCAAACTGATGCGCCAATTGTTTGATAGAAATTTGATTATTGGGCGAAGTTGATAATTTTGTGGCATTCATCGGTAAGTAATAAAAATCACTTGCATCATGATTGGTTAATCCTGTTAAATAAATAATTAAGGCATCATTTTCCTGCATTTTTTGTTTTACTTTTTTAACAGATTTATTGATCCCATCATTAGTAAATGATTGCCCTATCAATGATTCTACAACAACTTGTTGATAGGATTTTTTATTATGTTGTTTGATAATTTTTGCAAAATAACGAGCATCCCAATGGCTGTGTTTTAATTCAATGGAACTTGGTAAATTAACATATTTATCATGACTAGCGGTTAATACATACAGTACGGGTTTTATCACCGAAGTATTTTTTAACATCAGTATTTTTTTATTTGAGACCAATTTATTTTCAGCATTGGTCGCCGTCACTGATAGTTGACTGTTTCCTGTAGGGAGTTTGATTGACTGTTTGATTTCAATAGTTTTAGATGATATAAAATCTATCTTTTTAGTAGCCACCAATTTGCCATTTAACCAATAAAAAATATCTCCGAATCCACTTCCTTCATTTTCAAGAATTGTTTTGATTTGCACCTCATTGTTATTCAATGGTTTCAGTTGCTCTACTGATTTAATGTATGGTGGCTTGGCTTTTTTTAATTGAATGGCAATATTGGTTTTTTTTGATGTTTTGAATTGTTGTTTATTCTGATGTTTCAAATAAACCAAATCAGGTCGATGTAAATCATGGAAAAATTGATTGATGGATAATACTTTGCGTTTAGAACGGGCATTGAGAAAACGCCCCGCATTATTTGACCCATGAAAATACCCTTCGGGTGTCATGCTTAACCAGTCTCCATTTCTAAAATGAAAACCACGAATATTTTCATTCAAATTCTGATTCAATGAAACAATCTCGCCTTGTTCACCAGCAACCAAGTAGCGTTGGTTTTTATCATAAAAAGCCAAGCCAGCAATAGAATTCAAATTGGTTTGAAAAGCATCTGTATTGTCATAAGATTTTAAATCCCATGTTTTAATCACACCATCAATACTGGCAGAGACTAATTTTTTATCATCGGTTGAAATTGAGAAGTTTGATATTTTCTTTTGATGTCCATGAAACTGATGAATGGCAATAAATTCATCAAGATCCCATAAAATCAATTGGTTGCCAGCAGATGAAATGGCTTTGTCACCATCATCTGTAAATAATATCTGATTAACAGGTTTTGACTGTGTTGGAATCATGCCTATTAACTTGCCTTTGTTAACATCCCAATATTTAATCGTGCCGTCACGACTTGCAGATAATAATTTGTTGCCATTTGAGCTTAATGCCAAAGATGAAATGGCTTGTTTATGACCTCTGATGGTTTTTAACAATTTTCCTGTGGCTATTGACCAGATTTTGATATTGGTGTCCCGACTTCCAGAAACCAGTATTTTTCCATTAGCTGAGACAAGCAGAGCCGTGATTACATGATGATGACCATGAAATTGTTTAATTAATTGCTGTGTTTTTACATCAATCATTTTAATGGAATGGTCGTGATGACCACTAAAAATGAACTTTGATCCAGCAGGCATGGTCATGCTTTCAACGGCTGAAAATCCTGTGTTAATTTGAGCTTTTACTTCCGTTGTTTGCAAGTCCCACAAATAAAGTTGAGTTGGATTGTCTTTTTTAAAGGAAGTTAAAAAAAGTTGTTTTGAGTTCGCATTATAAAAAGGTCCCGCTATTTTATTCAGTTGTCTTCGAAAACCTTGATAAACTTGTATTAATTGACCAGATTTAATGTCCCATAGTTTTAAAGATTGTTTGCCTGCGGCTAAAATTTGTTGCTGATTGCTTGATAGGCTGATGGATGAGACGGGTTCATTTAATTTCAATGTTTTGCTGACTTGTCCTGTGGATAAATTAAGCAAAAGAATGGTTTTATCCCAACTGGCAGAAGCGGCAGTAAGACCATCTTTAGAAAAAACGATATCCAGTACCAAATTGGTGTGACCATAAAAAGTAAAAATGACATCACCTGTTTCTATGTCCCATAATTTGACTGATTTATCATCCCCTCCAGATAAGGCGTATTTCCCATCAGGTGATACTTTAACGATATGGATGCCATCATGATGTCCCAGCATGGTTTGCACAACATCACCTGTTTCTATCTCCCAAACTTTCAGTGTTTGATCTAAACTGGCAGAAATGAAATGTTTGCCATCTGGTGTGATATCGATGCTTTTGACAGCCCGATTATGACTTTTGAAAGTTTTTAATTGTTGGCCTGATGCTAAATTCCACAATCGAATACTGCGGTCTGAATGTACGGTTAGAATATTTTTTTGGTCTTTAGTTAGAACCATATTATCAACGATTAATGGGGCTGTTTTTATACTTCTTAATAAGCGACCCGATTTGATATCCCATAACTTGATGGTTTTGTCTCCGCCTGCGGATAACAGTGTTTTACCATCGGCTAACAATAATATTTTTTTTACACCGTTTTTGTGGCCTTTGAAAGTATGAATTTCATGTCCCGTTTTCACTTCCCATAATTTAATCAGAGAATCTCTGGAGGCAGAAATAATAAATTGCCCATCATGAGTAAATAATGTAGATAAAATATTGGATTGATGACCTTTTTGTACAAAAATATCGGCATATTTAACCTGATATTGTCGGTCTTTTAAGATTTTTTTAAGGATTGTGGGGGGGGAACTATTGGAGGGTTTGATGTTGTTTTTTGTTTCAGTGCATGAAATCAATAACAAAGTTAATAATAATGCTAAATAATGCATGAAATTTCCTTAAAAAATAATTTTTTCACCTTGTTTTGCAAATTTTAGTGAAGTGTTTTCTATTTTATGGCGGTGTTCATCGACTTGATCACCATAGTGAATCAGGTAAGTTCTTTCTAATACTGATTCTGGATAGGTCAATATGACATCTAAAGGCGTATGAACCCGTCCTTGACCATCGTTGAGTAGCTGGCAATCATGTACAATAATGCCATCTAAAAATTCAGCATCGGTAGTGAATTGAGAGAGTTTGTTTTTAACGTCACAAGTAAAAATGATTTGCTTGCCTGTTTCTTGGTCTCTCACAATAACACCATAAGATTCTTTGCCAGGAACATGGTCTACCTGAAAAGGTTTTATTTTGATGTTATCCAATTCAAACCAGTTTTCATCTATTTCTGAGATATCAAAATAGTCTTCAAAACAACAGGTTATGGGTTGTCCAGATTCATCGGAACTCAACTCTAAACCACCACTGAGTGAATTATTCCATAAAGGTTCTTTTAGTTTTCCAGGTAAAATTAAATGTGGTTTTTTATGGTAAGAAAACATGGCGCTGAATGCCAATTCTTCCAGACCACCCACATGATCTGCATGGATATGGCTGATGAATACATGGGTGAGTTGTTGTAAATCAAAATTGATTTTTTCGAGTCCAATAGGCGTTAAATAACCAAAGTCTATCATTAGTTTGGCTTGGTTTGATTCGATTAAGAAGTTGGTGTGGCCGTATTTTTTTGAGAAAGCCGCACCTGTACCGACAAAGGTTACTGAAAACATGGATGGTCTACTGTATTGATATATTTAATAATTATTATTTTAAGTTAAAGTTGAGCAACTCGTCTGCTCAAACGATACTGATACCCTTGTGGTATAAATAATAGTTTAGCATAACAATTATATTAGTAAAAAAGTTGTTATTTATTCGTTGTCATTAAATTCCAAAAGTTTTTCAGACCAAGCATCTCTTTTGGTTTCCATTAACATGGCGGCAAAATCTGCTCGGACACCCAAGTCCCCAGGGTTTGAATGGCTCAATTCATTAAAAGACTCAATGGAGGCTTCTGTACCTTTGATTCGGTGTAGAATTTGTGCTTTAACCACTTTAACCGCATAAGGTAATTCACCATCCATATCACTGATTTTATCCAATGTTTTATAGTATAAGCTTACCGAACGCTTAAATTCGTTAAAGACGGATAACGCTTCGCCTAAAAAATAATAAGTTTCCCAGTCACCTTCCGTTAATTGATGATAATGCGATAAAAATTCGATGGTTTCTTGCCGTTTTCCTTGATGATAGGTTAATAACCCCAGTGTTCTCAACGTTTTGATATGGTCTTCATCTATTTTTAATATTTTTTTGTAGGTTTTTTCAGCAACAACTAATAAGTTTTGGTCTTTCGCTGTTTTTGCCCATCGACTTAAACGTGGAATTCTTTTTTCTACTTTGACGAGTTGTGTTAATTCTCTACCCAGTTGTTTGTAGTCGTTATTTAAGACAAGACTGTCTACAAAAATATCATTGATTTTATCATTGCGTTGTTTAAATTTAATTTTATTGACAACGTTAACCACTCTTTTGGGATGACCAAAGTCCATGAGATATTTTAGCCAGATGTGTAAGTATTCATGTTTGGAATTGGTTGTTTGTTTTTCTAGCCAATCCATATGTTGCTTTTCGGGTCTTGGCCCCCAAATATACAATAATTGGCTGACATCATTTGATTTTGGATGAACATTTTCTGCAATAATTTTGAGTTGTTCAACGGCAATGCCTTTTTCATTCATTTCTAATAGCTGGAACACGATGCCTCGTCGTTGTTCCAATGAGACAAAGGGTTGCTCCAGCTTTTTAAGCAGATGATCTTTAAGTTCAGCGGTGACATTAATGCCTTTTTTCCAAGATTGAATCAGTGCTTCTTCATAAGCTGCATCTATTTGTGCATTGTGTCCTTTTAACTCTCTTAACAGTGGCAGTGCTTTTTCTGGATTATTTAATGCCATGTGGGCTTGAGCAATGAACCAAATTTCGTTGCTTCCTTTTTTTCTGTCATATAAAATATTGGCAACATTTAAGGCAACTTTAGGAATTTTTTTATCTAAAGAAACATAATAAATATCCAATAGTGTGCGATTAGGAATAATCTTTTTATTACCTGACTCTAACCAGTCAAGTACCATTTTTTGTTTTTTACTGGCGGTTGCCATTAACACATAAGCCGCTTCAATGGCGGGTGAATTTCTGACTTTTCGGATTTTTTGGTAAAGCACAAAACCTTGTTCTTCTTTTTTTAATTTTAAAAATAAATCAGTCATATCGGCTAAGACCTGATCGGGTGTATCTTTGTGTTTTGCTAATTCCATTAATAAAGCTAAAGCAATGTCATTATTTTTTAACTTAATGAATAGTTGGGCTAAATTGATTTTTTCCCTTAATAATAAAATATCAGTATTTTTATAAGCTTTATTGGCCCATTTTTTTGCCAATTTTAAGTTGTGTTTAGCTTCTGTTAGTCGCCCTAATAGTACTGGGTGGGTTTCTTTAAATTCTGCTTCTAACTGGATGTGAATCCATTCCATAAATTCAATATTACGACTGAAGATAGCTGATTCAATCATATTAACCACTAACCAGTCGGGTAATGAGCTGATGTCTGTTTGTTTGGCGACTTTCATTGCCAGTTTGGTATTGCCTGCGGAAAAAGTTAGTTCAATAAATTTACCCCAAAGTTCTTTGGGTAATTCATTGTTTTTATAAAGTGCCATGAGTCGACTTAAGGCTGTTTTACTTTGACCGAGTTCAACTTCCAGTTCGGTAATCATGGATAAGTAATCGGCTTTTCCTTTGGCAATTTCTTCAAACGGTTTAATCATGTCAAGAGTAATTTTAGGTTTTCTTTTAGATTGGAATAAACCACCAAATTTTAGAGCGGCTTTGTAATCATTTTTATTGGATTTCAACCAGTCATTGGCTAATTTTTCAGCGATTTTAAATTGACCATCATTGAGTTTTAGGCTCAGACTTAACATGACGGTATCTACGGTGACTCGTCCAGGGTGTTTTTTAATATACAAGTCTTGAGTTTTGATGGCGTCTTCTATTAAGCCTTGAGAGGCTTGTAAATTGGCTAGATCAAGATAAGCTTTTTCATTGTTGGGGTATTGTTCGATAATTGAACGTAATGTTTCAATTTGTTTTTTATAACGGCCAATGAAATTATAAATTTTAGATAAATCCATCAGTCGTTCTTCTGTCGGTTGTAGTTCAACAACGGTTTCGAGAACTCTTAAATGGTCATAAGGTCTTTGGGCATATTGATATAATTTTCCAAGTCGCAATAAGGCATCAATATTTTTAGGATGGCTTTTGATGAATCTCTCCATCAATTCAACGGCTTTATTGACGTCACCATATTGTAAATAAAGTTGACTGAGAGGCATCACCACTGAGACGGATAGGTCACCTGACTCAATTCTTGTTTCGTACATGGTTTTTGCATCATCAAATTTTTTATCTTTGAATTGTAATAATGCAATTTCATTATCCGTTGGAATGAGCATGATGCTACTGATAACACCACCAAAAACCAGAGCAATGGCCAATAAAATTAAACTTTTCATAAGGTTTGTTATTTGTTACTTGTAGTTGTTTATAAGTATAACATTATGTTTGAGTTTAATATAAGTTTTTTAGTCGGGCATTTGGGCATGGCATGGATACACATCGTTGTGTATCCATTATTGAAGTTATTATTGTTTTATTTTAGGCAATATCACTCTAACCAATTCAGCCGATCTTTCAATGGCCATTTTTTGTAGATTAACATTGTGGGGTATGGAATAACTTTGTTGAAATTGATTTGAAGAATAGCTATAGCTTGTACTATTTGCACTTTGGTTGGTTACTTTTTTTGAGGCAGTAGATTTAATAAACAGTCGTTGATCTTTGACAGCAACATCAAGCAAGTTTGGATCAATGCCTTTAATGGTTATTTCTACAATAAATGCATTATTTGTTTCTTTTTGTCTGCTCTGAATCGATGTCATCTTACCGTTTGTAACCATCACAGAACTATTTCTTGGGTTCTGTTGTTGAAAGTTGGGAGGCTGAAAATAGGGTTGTGGATGAGGCTGCATTGGAAAATTTCCCTGTGGCATAAAATATTGTGGTGGCATATTTTGATAATTTGGGGGCGGTTGATTTCCCCACCATGCCATTGAACTTAAAGGCGCAATGCATAATAACAAAAATAAAAGTGATTGATGATTTTTCATTGAATGACTCCTTTGTCTTAAGAATTAAAGCGGAGTTGAGCAGCTTATCTGCTCAAACAAAACTTATCCTTTTGCGGGATAAACGAATAAACACCCGCACCCATCAGACCAATATTTGAATCGGTCACGATATGTACTGGAATAGTTTGTAATACTGATTTCATTTGATCTTTATGTAAAAAAGAAGTCATGAATATTGCTTCAGTCATTAAGTTGATGATTTTTGAAGCAATGCCACCAGCAATAAATAATCCACCTTTGGGAACAATACTTAATGCCAAATTACCTGCTTGTGAACCGTAGCATTCGACAAATAATTTCATTGTTCGTTCCGCACATGGGTCTTTTTTTGTTAGGGCCAGTTGACTGATGATGGCAGAAGGATCTTCTGCTACTTTTAAATGTTCTAATTGATTGGATGGGTATTGTTGTGCAAAAAATTGATATATTTTATAAATACCTGGGCCAGATAGTACATGCTCAAAAGCAATGGGTTTAGTTTCACATTGTAACCATTTTAATAATTCAAGCTGTTCTTCATTGGTTGGAGCAAAATCGACATGCCCGCCTTCTGTTGCATGAACTTGATACTGGTTTCCATTCCAATATAAAAAGCATTGCCCTAAACCTGTTCCTGCGCCAATAATTGCAATGGGTTCTTTGGCTTGTTTTTTGCCTGTTTGTAAAGTCACTAATTGATTATTTTTAAGTGATTCAACGCCATAACCTATGGCTTGAAAGTCATTGATGAGGGTCAATTCGGGCAAATCAAATTTTGTTTGAAGACAGTGGTTATCTAGTTTCCAAGGTAAATTAGTCACGTTAACTGTTTGATGGTTTTCGGATAACTGAATGATTGGGCCAGCGACAGCAAAGCAGGCATAAGATATTTTTGGAATATCATACGCTTGGTAAAAATCAGTCAATAAATCATCAAATGACTCGAACTGGTCACATGGGTAGCGTGCTTCAATCCGTGTGGTTAAACCATTGGTGGATTTTTCCAGCACACTTAATAGTGTTTTTGTTCCACCAATATCTGCAACAAGACTATTCATTAGCGATCAATTCTTTGTACTTTTGATGTGGTGCCATCTTTATAAAATAGCTTGATGGAAATATACTGTGTATCGTCTGGAATAGAGCCATAAATTTTTCCTGCAACACTGTTGGGGGACTTTTTATTACATGGCTCCAATGACCATATTTTATTTGGCTTCATGGTATTGATTCCATATTTTATAGTGGTTAATGCACAACGATAACTGATCAGCGTAGTAAAATAAACAGAGGGTTTGTTATTAATCATATTGATGCTGACCCAGGAATTTGGAATCATTTCAAGAATTGATTTATAAGAGGTGACAAATTGTGTGTCCTGATTAAAATCATAAATGAAAGGGCCATTGAGCTTTCCACTGACATCTTTATATTTAACAAATATTTTAACTTTAGTGAAGCGTTTAGGTAATGTGATGATGGTTTTAGGATTGGGTAATCCTGTCATTGGATTAACAAAACTGTAGGTGCCGTTATCATGGTATTGAGTATCGTTGCCAATTTTGTAGAGAATCTTAGTTGCAGTTTCTGCAATGTTGACATTCACTGTCCAACCACTGTTTGAACGTGATGCTGTAAAGGTCACTGGGTTTTTAAAAATATTCTTATTGATAAAACCCAATCGTTTTAATTGTTCTTCACTCTTTGTCAGCCATTCAGAAGCCATCGACTTATCTAAAAAATATGGCATCACCTGATTTTTTTTATGCTGATCCAGAAACTTCTGTAATGACTCACTTTGTTTTTTCTTGTCTTGTAAAGATGGAATATGGCCTAATCGAATTTCTGAATATTCTTGACTGAGTTGGTAAAAAACAGGAGAAAATTCAGGGTGTTTTTCCGCAAAATCAGTCAATGCATTTTTGCGTGAACGACTGGTCAATAATAAATTGTAAGCAAATTCAACGGTTGGATTATTAAATTGGTGTTTCATTTCTGCATAAATTTCACGGGCACCTGCTCGACCTTCTTCAATCTTTAATATTTTTTGGTAACGAATATGAGGATCTAAAAATGCCAGATTGAATTTAAAAAATTTGAAATAACTTTTGCCCGCATTCAATAAATCACCTCTTTGCTCATATAGACGGGCATTGGCATAAAATTCTGCGGGGTTGGTCGGTTTATCAATCAGCCCACCTGATTTCGCCAATTTTGAAAAGTTATTTTGTAAATTTTCAAATGATTGGGTGAGTTTGGCGAGACCATCCATAATATCGTCAATTTTATTGGCTAAATTGCCTGCATTTTGATTGTTGTATCGATTGCCCCTGATTTGTTTATTGAGTGATTGCCAGTTGTCGGGCAGTGATAAGGTGATATTTAGGGTGCTCAGCATGCTGGTTTTGATTGTATCCAGTGCTTTTAGGTGTAGCTCCATTTTTTGAGTTTTGGCTTTGATATAATATCGACCCGTAATAATTGTTTCAGACTGTAATTGATCTGAAATATCATCCAATGTTTGGTCTTTAGCAAAACTACTGACATCATCCATCAGTGCTTTCAAGTCGTTTCTAGGAATGACTTGAAAGGAATTTTTGTTGAGGATATTTTCCAGGCGATCTCGCCATTGATCACCTAAAGCGGTGTGGTTTCCTGTTTTTCCATCATACAATTGTAAGACGGCAATACGACTGTTGGTTTTAAGGTTTTTAATAAATTTTTGTTCGATTGATTGGTTGAATGTATTTGCATGGGCTGTCGTTAAACCGGTTGAAAATATTAAAATAAAAAAAATTACAAAAAATTGCATCATTTACCCTTGATTGATCATCACCTGATTTATTTAGAATAATAGTAGTATAAAAAGTACAATTAAGAGGAAATATATTAACTAACTATTGAGTTATATTGCAGGTCATATCTATACTTATACCGCAAGGGTATAAGTTTCGTTCGAGCAGACTAGCTGCTCAGCTCAGCTTTAATGTTTAACTTAAGCCAAAATTTTAAATAGTTAGTGATGGGCACGAAATAACTCCTCACTCTTGGTTTCCTATTTATTTTAGATTCAAACGATCTGACTGAATAAAGGTGAAGCGAAGATGGAATCAAGAACGGGAAGTTATTTCGTGCTCGTCTATATAATACATAAGGAATAAATAATAATGGCAGTGTTTGATTCGGTAAGAAATTATTATGAGCAACTTGTCTTTAATGCAATCACAAAATATTTATCAGAATCTGAGTCGGAAGTTGATGAAGACGATGAAGATTTTACCGAAGATGTGGCTTGTATTGCATTGAATAAATTACCTGCTCATTATATACGTCATGTTGTTGATACTGGCTTTTATATGACGGCCAATGAACATGCAGACATCGAAATTGCTGTTGAAAAAGCCGTTAATGAAGCTGTTAAACAGGTGACTAAACACAGTAATGGTCCTTATCGTGAAGGTGAAAACTAGGTGGCAGCTATGAACCCAAAAATTATTGATGATCCCCTGTACAAATTATTAAGAGCAGGAGAAATTGAAGAGTTTAATCAACGTTGTGCAGAGGGTGAACGTTGCGATTTGATTGGTATGGATTTAAGAGGTCTTGATTTGAGAGGTATTAAGGCTGCGGGTATGGATTTAACAGATTGTTATTTTAGGCAAGCAGATTTAAGAGGTGTTGATTTTTCGAGCACCATTCTTGAGGGGGTGAGCCTGCACGGTGCAAAAATATCAGGCGCTTACTTTCCTGTTGAATTGAGACCAGAAGAAATAAAATTATCATTGGGGCATGGTACACGAATGAGATATTTGAAAAAATAATATTTTTTGTGTTTAGCCTTATAGCCACTGTGCTGAAATTGCACGATCAACTTTTGCAAGATCCTGATAAGCTTTAATATTAGAATAGCCTGCTTGGTTCAGTAGATTGATGATGCTTTTTTGTTGATCATAACCATGTTCTAAAATCAAATAACCGCCAGCGTATAAATGTTCTTTGGCATGGTCAATAATATGGGTGATCGCACTCAATCCATGATCTTTAGGCGATAAAGCTATGGCGGGTTCAAATCTTAAGTCACCTTGTTCTAAGTGGACATCTTCAGGTTCAATATAAGGTGGGTTACTGATGACCAGATTAAATTGTTGGTTTTTTAATGCATCAAACCAATGACTTTGAATGAAATTGATGTGTGTTGATGTCAGTTGTTGAGCATTCTGTTTTGCAATTTGTAGTGCATCGATTGAAACATCTGTTGCCGTTATATTAAATTGAGGTCTTTCATGGGCAATTGATATCGCAATCACTCCGCTTCCTGTTCCCAAATCTACCATACTTATAGCATCATTGGCTTTTTCAAATAGCTCAAGTGTCATTTCAATGAGTAGTTCAGTTTCATGTCTAGGGATTAAAACGTGTTGAGTAACCGCGAATTCTAATGACCAAAATTCACGATAACCCAAAATATAGGCAAGAGGAATTCCTTGTTTTTTTTGAGACATGAGGTCATTAAATTGCTTTAATTGAGCTGGGTTAAGTTGAGTTTCGGGCCAAGTGTGTAGAAAAGTTCGGTTTTTATTCAAGCAATGAGCCAGTAAAATTTCAATGTCTAATGGCTCAATAGGTGATGATTTTTCCTTATTTAAAAGGGATTGAATGCTAGGAGGCTGTCCGAAAACGCATCTTTCCGCCAGAACTGCGTTAAAATTCGGCTCAAAATGCTCATTTACACCAGTAAACTGTGCTTTTTCGCCAAATTTTGCCTTGTTCTGAATGAAATCTGCATTCTCGGACAAGTTACTGGGTGTTTGATGAGTTTTAGGCATTATTCATCGTCTAAGGTTGCCAGTAAGTCTGCTTGATGCTCATGAATCAATGGTTGCACGACAAAATCAAGTTCGCCAGAAAGAATTTCTTCTAGTTTATATAAAGTGAGATTGATTCGATGATCGGTCATTCTTCCTTGAGGAAAATTGTAGGTTCTGATTCGCTCTGATCGGTCACCACTGCCAACCAACTGGCGTCTGGCGCTTGCTTGCTCTGAATCTTGTTTGTTCTTTTCAGCGGATAACAATCGGGCGCTTAAAAATGACATCGCTTTGGCTTTATTTTTATGCTGTGAACGTTCTTCTTGGCATTCGACCACAACACCTGTTGGTAAATGAGTAATCCTAATGGCCGAGTCTGTTTTATTGACATGCTGACCGCCCGCACCTGATGCACGAAAGGTATCAATTCTGAGGTCGCTGGGATTGATTTCTATTTCTCCTATTTCAGCAACTTCTGGTAACACAGCAACGGTACAGGCTGAAGTGTGGACTCTACCCTGAGATTCAGTTTCTGGAACACGTTGAACCCTGTGTGCTCCCGATTCAAACTTAAGGCAAGAATAAACCTGATCACCAATAATTCTCAAAATAATTTCTTTGTAGCCACCTATTTCACCTTGGCTTTCATTAATAATTTCAACTTGCCATCTTTTTTTCTCGGAATATCGTGAATACATCTTGTACAAGTCACCGACAAATAAAGCTGCCTCTGCACCTCCCGTTCCCGCTCTTATTTCCAGAAAGGTATTGCTATCATCATCTGGGTCTGAGGGCAGTAAGAGTATTTGTAGTTGTTGCTCTATTTCAGTTACATTTAATTTTGCTTCCTGGATATCGTCTTTGGCAAGTTGTCGCATTTCTGGATCATCATCGTCCATCAATATTTTTGCCGATTCCATTTGTTCCATCGCTTCATTATGTTGATTAAATTTTTCAACAATATCGGTTAGTTGGGAATATTCTTGACTCAGTGCTTTAAATTTATCTTGATCTGATTGGATTTCAGGCTCAGATAATAAAGCGGCAATTTCTTCATGTCGTGCCGACATGCTTTCAAGTTTGGTTATGATGGATTGTTTCACAAGTTACTCTTCATTATTTGTTCCCAATAGATAACGGGCATGATGTAATAAATTTTCCTGATTTTCTGCGGTGGCATGATGCAGTTGGGTGCTAGGTGTATGCAAAAGTTTGTTGGTGAGTTGAAAGCCAAGTTGTTGAATGATTTCTTCAACATTTTTACCATTATTTAATTGTGCGATGGCTTTTCCCACCATTTCGTCACGAATGCTTTCAGCGTGTTGCCGATACTCACAGATAATATCAACCGAATTTAATGATTTTACCCAATCAAGAAAGCTATCAACTTTGTTTTCGATAATTTCTTCTGCTTGCTTGGCGGCTTCTTGTCTGGATTGTTTATTTTCTTCAATTATTTCATGAAGATCATCGACTGTATAGAGAAAAATATCATCTAAATCACCGACTTCAGGCTCAATATCTCTGGGTACAGCAATGTCAATCAACACCATTGGTTGATGTTTGCGTTTTTTAAGTGCCGTTTCTAATGTGCCTTTGCCCAGTATTGGTAATTGGCTGGCTGTTGAAGATATGATGATGTCTGCATATTCTATGTGTGTTGCAATTTGAGATAAGGTGATGGCTTCACCATCGGTCAGCTGGACTATTTTTTGTGCTCTTTCCAGTGTTCGATTGGCAACAATGGTTCGATTGATTTTTTGTTCAGTCAAATGTCGTGCCACCAGCTCAATGGTTTCTCCCGCTCCAATTAACAGGGCGGCACAATGGGATAAGTCTCCAAATACCTGTTTTGCCAGGCTAACAGAAGCAAAAGCAACGGAAACTGGGCTAGAACCAATGGCGGTATCGCTTCTAACCTCTTTAGCGACAGCAAATGTATGTTGAAACAATCGGCTCAAATGTTTGCCTAATGAACCTGCCTGTTGAGCGCTGTGATAGGCATTTTTCATTTGCCCTAAAATTTGAGGTTCACCCAATACCAGTGAATCCAGACCGCTGGCTACTCGAAGCATGTGCTTCACTGCATCTTTTTCATAGTAAGTGTAGAGGAACGGCGAAATGCTGGTGAGTGATAAATTATGATGATGGCATAACCATTCATTTAATTGGACTGATGCTGATTCATGATTATATTCACAATAAATTTCTGTACGATTACAAGTGGATAAAATAGCTGCCGCATCTAAATGAGTCACTTGCTGAATTAAATTTTTCAGTGTCTGTATTAACTTTTCGGGTGAAAAAGTTAATTTTTCTCTGACATTCACAGGGGCAGTTTTATGATTTAGACCTAAAGCAAGTAGTGGCATGGTTAACAATATAATTATTTAAAAAAATAGTAGCAATTCTTGATTTGTAGCTTATTATAATACGTTCTTTGTTGCAAAAAAACATCTATAATTGCCAAAGGTGATTATAGAAACTAGAAACAAGTAGATCGTAAGGACCAAGCATCATGATTAAACAACGTATCATATTCAGTATTATTATATCCTGCTTGTTAAATAACTTCGCACTGGCATCTGGTCAAGCAGAAAAATTGCCTGTTTTGGCTAGCTCAAATGAAGTAAAAAAACAGGACATTAGCACTGAAAACCAACTCACTCAACCCTTATTATACTCGATTCTTGTTGGTGAAATTGCCTGGCAAAATGGTCATATTTCACTGGCATCTGATGCTTATGCAAAAGCGGCTCAATATTCTAATAATCTCGATATTGTAAAAATTGCTTCTAAATTGGCTGTGCTGGCAAATAATTACGAGAATGTTATTCAATTCACCGAAAATTGGTTGGATAAAGAACCCGATGACTCTCATGCGTTGCAAATGCAGGCATTGGGTTATTTACGTAGTAAACAGCTCAGTAAGTCAGCCGCTTCTTTTGTTAAATATCTAAAATTAAAAAAATCGGCAGATTTGGACAATTCCATTCAATTGGTGGTGGCGCTGTTGGGCCAGGAAAAAGAAACAGACAATGCCTTTAAGGTCATGCAGCAAATTTATCCAGAAATGAATGAAAATGCAGTGGCCGCATTTGGTTATGCTTCGTTGGCATTGAGAGCCAATCAAATCAATGAGGCAGAATTATATTCAAGAAAAGCAATTGAACTTAAGCCTACTTGGTCAAAAGCCATTGTTTTGAGTGCTCATATTTTGTTAAAAAAAGACAGTACCAGAGAAGCAATCAAATTATTACAATCTGCGCTTGAGCGGGATGCTACTTTATATTTACCACGAGTTTCTTTGGCCAGAATTTTTTTAGAGCAACGAGATTTTGAGCAGGCAAAGAAGCATTTTTTAATCGTCCTCAAACAAAAACCATACAATACTGAAATTTGGTATGCTTTGGCGTTACTCTCGTTGCAAGCCAAAGAACTTGAAGAATCTAAAGATTATTTTGAAAGATTATACGAATTAAACAGTCGTCAAAGTGAGTCAGCTTATTATTTGGGGCAAATAGAAGAATCATTAAAAAATATTGAAAAGTCTATTGAATGGTATGAACGAGTAACTTCTGATGAATATTATTTGGAATCTCGCTTAAGAGTCATTGGCTTAATTGCATTGAATAATGGTTTTAAGGCCATTGGTAACCGACTTGATGAATTGCGTTGGAAATTTCCTGATTCAGCCATTAGGTTTTATTTGATCGAAGGAGAGTTATTAAGTCAGGATGGTCGTGATAAAGATGCGATGGCAATTTACAGTAAAGCTTTAAAAGAACATGTTGAAAATACTAAACTGCTTTATGCCAGAGGTTTGCTGGGCCAATCAATGGGAATGGTTGATATTCTTGAAAATGATTTGAAAATCGTTATTCGAAAAGAGCCAGAAAATGCTGATGCTCTTAATGCATTGGGTTATACTTTGGCTGACCAGACAAATCGCTATGAAGAGGCTTTGAAATTAATTAACAGAGCTTATGCATTAAAGCCTGAATTACCTGCGGTTATCGACAGTAAAGGCTGGGTTGAATATCGTCTTGGAAATCTTGAAGAGGCTAAAACTCATCTGGAAAAAGCGTATAAATTATATAAAGATGCAGAAATAGCAGCACATTTAGGCGAAGTATTATGGGTTATAGGAGCTCAAGAAAAAGCAGGGAAGATTTGGAGTGATGCATTAAAAAATGACACCAAAAATACTTACTTGTTAAAAACCATTGATAAATTTAAGCATAAAAATTGATGTTTAAACGAGTCTTATACCGCAAGGGCATAAGTTTCGTTCGAGCAGGCGAGCTGCTCAACTCAGCTTTATTATTTTTTCTCATTGGAATGATGGCTTCTTGTGCGATTGTCAATGAAAACCAAGGTATTCAAGACCCATCATTAAAAGAACAATGGTTGTTACATATTGCTGAAATTCAAAAACTGAAACAATGGCAATTTTCTTCTCGTATCAGTGTTCAACATTTAACCAAAAGATGGTCTGCCGCTTTATTTTGGCAACAAAACGAAACAAATTTTGAAATAAAAATTATTGGCCCGTTGGGGCAAGGCGCATTGCTGTTAAAAGGTGATGAGAATAATCTGTCTGTCAATGACGGTAAAAATATAAAATATTTCAAAAATTACACTTCAAGTGATATCGAATCACTCTATGGCATTAATATTCCAATCAAACAATTAAGGCATTGGGTGATCGGCAATCCAATGGCGGATTTCAACTTGATTACGTTAAATGATGATGATTTGCTGAAAAAGGTTGAAAAAGACCGTTGGCAACTTGATATTACTAAATATCGTGACATCAACGGATTATCGTTGCCTAAAAAGATGAAAATAACTCATCCTGATTGGTTTATAAAATTAGCCATATTAAACTGGAAAATTTCAGAATAATGGCAAATACGACAACTATTATTAAGCCTGCCCCCGCAAAAATTAATTTAATGCTAAGAATTTTGGGTAAAAGATCCGATGGCTACCATAATCTGCAAACTGTTTTTCAATTTATCGGACTTGAAGATATTTTAACTTTTAATCTAACCTTTGATGGAAAAATTACATTGACGGGGGATCAGGTTTCGACAAATGCTGAAGAAAATATCATCTATTTAGCGGCCAAAAAACTTCATCAAAATTTTGCCAATAATAGAGGAGTAACAATCAATTTAGAAAAAAATATTCCCATAGGAGCTGGATTAGGCGGAGGAAGTTCAGATGCTGCAACCACTCTGGTTGTGCTTAATCAATTATGGGATTTACAATATAGTCAAAAACAATTAATGGATATCGGCGTTAAATTAGGTGCCGATGTGCCTGTTTTTATTTATGGCAAGTCTTCATGGGGAGAAGGTGTTGGTGAGCAACTGAAGCCAATCACGATTGCTGAGGAGTGGTATGTCGTTATTATTCCAAATTGTTCAATTTCAACAGCAAAAATTTTTTGTCATTCTGAATTGACAAGAGATTCAAATCCCATCACAATGTCGCAGTTCTTTGCAGGAAATATGATTAATGACTGTGAAGAACTGGTTAGAAAAATCCACCTCGAAGTGGATTATGCAATGAGCTGGCTTTCAAATTATTCAAAATCATATTTGACAGGAACAGGATCTTGCATTTATGCTAAGCTAAATAACGAAGATGATGCTAGCAATATAGTAAAACAATTACCTGATAACTTATTAGGCTTTGTTACTAAAGGTTGCAATACATCAAGTCTATTTCAAAATAATTGGGATGTCGCCAAGCGGTAAGGCACGGGGTTTTGATCTCCGCATGCCCAGGTTCGAATCCTGGCATCCCAGCCATTCTTTACTTTCTCCTAACTCAAAAAAATAGTCAGCAAAATAATAGCTGATTTTTCCAGTATTATGATTTATTATTGCCACGCATAAAGCGGAGTTGAGCAACTTGTCTGCTCGAACGAAACTTATGCCTTTACGGTATAAATTTGAATTTTTCAAGGAGAATGCTGTGTCTAATAAGCAAATGGTTGTCTTTTCAGGTAACGCTCATCGTAAACTAA
>Ga0233443_1001012_pt1 | contig 26638 bp, 26 predicted proteins | sample SI_123_September_2_FD_182784 | JGI IMG/M metagenome (GOLD analysis project Ga0233443, IMG submission 182784) | Seawater microbial communities from Saanich Inlet, British Columbia, Canada - SI_123_September2016_200_MG | ecosystem: Environmental > Aquatic > Marine > Inlet | place: Canada: British...
AAGCCGCCGTCCGCCATCACATCGTCGAGTTTCGCCTGCGCCGCAGTCTTTGCTGCACCGTCAGCCGCGGCTGCAAGGGCCTTGGCCGCATCGGTGATCGCGTCCGGACCCGCCCAGTACCAAACCATGTGCGCCATCGGGAAATAGATCAGCGTGACCCAGAGCGGGACGAACAGCGCGAGCGCCGCGAACTTCGTGCGTTCCGCAAAAGCGCCGACGATGAGGGCCGGGGTGATTGCAGCGAAGGTGAGCTGGAAGCAGAAGTACACCAGTTCGGAAATGTTGACGTCGACGCTGAACGTCGCCGCCGCCGATTCCAGAGTGATGCCGGACATGAAGGCTTTCGAGAAGCCGCCGATGAAATCAGAGCCGCCGGTGAAGGCGAGGCTGTAGCCGTACACTGCCCAGATAATGGTGACGATGCAGACGGTGTAGAAAACCTGAGCCAGCACCGAGAGCATGTTCTTGGAGCGGACGAGTCCACCGTAGAACAGGGCGAGACCCGGGATGGTCATCAGCAGCACGAGAATCGCCGATGTCATGACCCAGGCGTTATCGCCCTTGTTGATCGTCGGCGCTGCGTAGGCGGCTGTCGTGGCGAAAAGGCCGACTGCGAGAGCTGTCAATCCCGCGCTGGTGGGACGCTTGAACGTCATTTGTTTGTACTCCTGATAAGATGAGGTTTGCGCGAAATCAAAGCGCCGCGTCATCGGCCTCGCCCGTACGGATGCGCACCGCATGGTCGAGATTGATGACGAAGATTTTGCCGTCGCCGATCTGGCCGGTCTTTGCAGCGCCGGTGATCGCTTCGATGGTCTTGTCGACTTGGGGCGAGGCGACAGCGACCTCGATCTTGATCTTGGGCAGGAAGCTCACGGCATACTCAGCGCCGCGGTAGATTTCCGTATGGCCCTTCTGGCGGCCGTAGCCCTTCACTTCCGTCACCGTGAGACCGTGAACGCCGATGGCGGTCAGGGCATCACGGACCTCTTCCAGCTTGAATGGCTTGATGATGGCCATAACAATTTTCATGGATTCTTCCCCGCTTGGGCCCGATCCAACACACCGGGCGTTCTCGACTGAGGGTCACCGCGCGAAGACAGATCACTCCACGGGCACAGCCGGGTCCCATAGAATCAAATGCCGTGCCAACACCGCGAAAATTGCTAACGGTTTATGAATCCGAGGGTTTTCGGCCCCGAGGGGTGCGCGCAACAATGAGGCGATTTGGCCACGCCTAAAAGATCGACAGGAATGCCAAAAACATGGGCACATCAGACTGTCGACACATTCGTGCCCACCGGAGAAGCAAAAGAGGATTCGAGCCCTGAAAAGGGCCAAGATCCTCACCAATTAAGGCGGTTTATTGGAGGGCTTCGCCGTGCTGGGTGATGTCCAGCCCCTCGACCTCATGCTCGTGCGAGACCCGCAGGCCGGCCAGCATGTCGACGATCTTGAGCAGGACGAAGGTCACGCCGCTGGTCCAGGCGAACACGACCGCGACGCCATAGGCCTGGGTCAGCAGCAGTTTGGGATTGCCCTCGATCAGCCCGGCGGTTCCGCCGATGGCGGCGGTGGCGAAAATCCCGGTCATCAGGGTGCCCAGCAGTCCACCGATGCCGTGAATGCCAAACACGTCGAGCGTATCGTCGTAATTGAAGCGGTGCTTGAGGCTGGTGCACGCCCAGAAACACACCGCGCCCGCGATCACGCCGATCACGATGCCATGCCAGGGCTCCACGAAGCCGGACGCGGGCGTAATCGTGCCGAGCCCGGCCACGGCGCCCGAGATCATGCCGAGGACCGAGGGCTTGCGCCGGGTGATCCATTCAATCGCGCACCACGTCAGCGCTCCGGCGCAGGCCGCCAGATGCGTTGCGAGAATCGCCATCACCGCACGTGAACTGGCCTGCAGCGCCGAGCCGCCGTTGAAGCCGAACCAGCCGACCCACAACAGGCCGGTGCCGATAACGGCGAGCGAAAGATCGTAGGGCGCAAGGTTCTCCGTGCCGTAACCGCGGCGACGGCCCATCACGACAGCTGCCACGAGGCCGGCAGTGCCCGCGCTGAGATGCACAACGAGGCCGCCGGCAAAATCCAGCACGCCCGCCTGCGCCAGGAAGCCGCCGCCCCACACCCAGTGCGCGAGCGGGATGTAAACCAGCGTGAACCAGCCGATGCAGAACAGCACGTAGGAGGAAAACCGCATCCGGTCGGCGACCGATCCGGCGACCAGCGCGACCGTGATCACCGCGAAGGTCATTTGATAGATGATGAACAGTGCTTCCGGAATCGTCTTCGCCGCCGGATTGACGCCATCCATCGTCATGCTGGACAACAGAAAACGCTCCAGCGTGCCGATCCACGCACCGTCACCGACAAACACAAGACTGTAGCCGTAGATCACCCACAGAATGGAAATCAGTGCCACTGCCATCAGGCTTTGTGCCATGGTCGCAAGCACGTTTTTCTTGCGCACCATGCCGGCATAAAACAGCGCGAGACCCGGTATGGTCATCATCAGGACGAGCGCGGTCGCGGTGATCATCCACGCGGTGTCGGCGCCGTCGATCTTTGCCGGTTCAGCAAGGGCGGGTGTTGCAGTTGTGAAAGCGAAGGCCGCAACGGAAGCCGCCGTCGCAAACCGTGCGACTGCACGCGGTAATCTCAACATGATAATCCCCCCGGCTAGGAAGACCTTGCGGCGTCTTGCACGCGCCGCTGCAGTCGCTTGGTGATGCTTACTTTCGTTTGAGCATGATCGGGTCCGAAAACCGCTTTCAACTTTTCGGGATCAAGCCCGCAATCAAAGTGCGTCGTTGTCGGTTTCGCCCGTCCGGATGCGGACGGCGTTTTCGATCGGTGTAACGAAAACCTTGCCGTCGCCGATCTGTCCGGTGCGTGCACCTGCGGTGATGACCTGTACGGCCTGCTCGGCGAGGTCGCTTCCGACTGCGATTTCAATGCGCAGCTTCGGCAGGAAATTCACGATGTATTCGGCGCCACGGTAGATTTCGGTATGCCCTTTCTGGCGGCCAAAACCCTTCACCTCGGTAACGGTCATGCCGTGAACCCCGATCGCGGTCAGGGCCAGACGGACCTCTTCAAGTTTGAAGGGTTTGATGATGGCGGTGATAAGCTTCATGGTCGCTCTTCATCCCTAAATCAGTGCGGAAGCGTCAGGAGTCTTTACGCGCGCCTGCGGGAATCCGCTACCTCTTTGGGCAAAGCGGCGGAAAAATATGCAGGCCGGTTCGAAAAGCGTTGCGGCAATGCGCGGTCAGTTTGTAGCATCCGCCCTCTCGGGGGTTGAGACCGAATGCGATTTGCTTTGATGCTGCACGACAGTCGTCTTGCGGCCGGTCCGGCGCTCCATTTTCCGAAAGAAAAGGAATTATCATGCCGGGCCGATCTTGGTTTGTTGCCGCCGGGGAGAAGCAGGAAGGTCCATATTCCGAGGATGAATTTCGCGATCTGATTGCGCGAGGAAACATCCGGCCCGACACCTATGTCTGGGCCGACGGCATGCAGGACTGGAAATACGCTGGAGATATCCCGGGCCTGCTGTCGCCCGGCCGTGCGCCACTTTCGATTCCGCGTCCGGGTGCATCCGCGCCGTCCGCCAACGGCGATCAGTCGGGCGGATCGCTTTCGATCGAGATCGGCATCTGGGAGATGCTCGGTCGCGCGCTGGTTTTCCTGATCGGATTTCTGCTGGTCATTCCGGCGCCATGGGTTGCGGCAAGTTTCTACGGCTGGATCATCTCGCGCATCCATGTGCCGCAACGGGGCTATCTCGGTTTCACCGGAAAGCCGCTCGACATCTGGTACGTTTTCATTGGGCTGGCGCTGATGACGTATGTCGGCAGCTTCACCGACATTCCTTACCTGAGCTACCTTCTGTTTCCGCTTCAGGCGTACTTGTCGTGGCTCACGGTGCGGTGGGTTGTGGCCAACATTACGGCGGATGGCCGGCCGCTTCGGCTCAGCTTCGATGGCAGCCCGTGGGTTTATATCGGCTGGTACGTTTTACTGGCGCTGTCCTTCATCACCATCATCGGCTGGGCGTGGGTTCTCACCGCGTGGATGCGATGGACGTGCAGCAACATCACGGGCACACGGCGCGCCATTTCGTTCAACGCGACCGGACTGGAGACACTGTGGCGAACGCTGGTCCTCTCCATCGGCTCGGTGTTGATTATTCCGATTCCGTGGGTGATGGGCTGGTACACCCGCTGGTACGTGTCGCAATTTTCCGCAACGGAGCGCCTGTCGTAAGCCAACGTCAGCGCAATCAGTCGTCTGAAATGAAGGCCGCCGGTTACGCCGGCGGCTTTTCCTTGCGCTCCCGCAGCGAACCTTCCTGTGCGACGGAAGCGACCAGTGTGCCGTCCTGCTTGAAGATCAGGCCACGTGTCAGCCCGCGGCCGTCCTGGGCGCTGGGCGAATCCTGCGCGTAGAGCAGCCATTCGTCGGCGCGGAACGGCCGATGAAACCACATCGCGTGATCGAGGCTCGCAGGCATCATGCGATTGTCGAACAAGGTACGGCCATAGCGCGCCATCGCGGCATCGAGCAGTGAGAAGTCCGATGCATAGGCCAGCGCGCATAGATGCAGCGCCGGATCGTCCGGCAGTTTTGCGACCGTACGAATCCAGACGTGGATGCGACCGTCGTCGATTTTCTGGCCGAAGTAACGGCCGAGTTCAACCGGGCGTAGCTCGATCGGCCGGTCGGATTCGTAGTAGCGCCGGATGAAGTCCGGCATCTCCTTGAAGATCGGCTGCTTGGACACTTCTTCCGCGGTCAGTTTCTCGGGCGGCGGAACGTCCGGCATCTTGTCCTGATGGTTGAATGAACCTTCTTCCTCGGCATGGAACGATACCATGATCGAGAAGATGGCGTGACCATGCTGGATCGCAGTGACGCGCCGCGTCGAATAACTCTTGCCGTCGCGCAGCCGCTCGACTTCGTAGATGATCGGAATCTGCGGATCGCCGGGAAGAATGAAGTAGCAATGCAGGGAATGCGGCAGCCGCTTTTCGACATTCTCGACGGTGCGGCATGCCGCCACCATCGCCTGACCGATCACCTGCCCGCCGAACACGCGCTGCCAGCGCGTCTTGGGGCTGGTGCCGCGGAACATGTTCACTTCGAGCTGTTCGATATCGAGGATCGACAACAGATCAATCAGGCTTTTCGACATTCACGATGTTCCGATCTTCGATACGAAGCGACAACGAGGCGGTTTCCGGCGGTCCAAAAACCCTGATAAACAGCGGTGGCTCATTCCGGACCCATTCATGGGGCATGTTTCCCCCATGGCCGGGTTTGAGGCAAGAGCGGCCGTGAAACGAAATGTACCTATGAAGGTCGGGGTCTTATGTCGTCACAACGAAGCATCGTGATCGGAGGAGGCGCATTCGCCGGTCTGGGACTGGCGCTGGCGCTGAGGCAGGGCCTTGGTCCCGAAATTCCGATTGTCGTTGCCGATCCGGCTTTCGCGATGAAGCCGAGCCGCGATCCGCGCGCGTCTGCAATCGTTGCCGCCTGCCGCCGGTTGTTCGAGGTAGTCGGTGTCTGGAATCAGGTGGCCGACAGCGCTCAGCCGATCCTGGACATGGTGGTGACGGACTCGCGTCTTGAGGATGCGACACGCCCGATCTTCCTGACCTTCGGCGGCGAAGTCGAGCCCGGCGAACCATTCGCGCACATGGTCGAGAATCGCCTCCTGATCAACGCGCTGGTGACGCGCGCGGAATCCGAAGGTATCGAACTCAATGCGGTCGCTGTTTCAAGTTACGACGTGCACGGCGATGGCACGCGCGTCACGCTGAGCGACGGTCGTGTGATTGATGCAAGTCTTCTCGTTGCGGCTGATGGCGCGAAATCGAAGCTGCGCGAGCGCGCTGGTATCGCAACGCACGGCTGGGACTACGATCAGTCCGGCATTGTCGTGACCGTCGGACATGAGCGCGATCATCACGGCCGCGCCGAAGAACATTTCCTGCCTGCGGGTCCGTTTGCGATCCTACCGCTCAAGGGCAATCGCTCGTCGCTGGTCTGGACCGAGAGCCGGCGAGAAGCCGCGCGGATCATCGAATTGCCCGACAATGAATTTCAGACCGAACTGGAAACGAGGTTCGGGCTTCATCTCGGCGAGGTGAAAGCGCTCGACAAACCGCGCGCTTTTCCGCTCGGCTATTTCGTGGCGCGCTCCTTCATCGCAGAGCGGCTCGCGCTGGTCGGCGACGCGGCGCATGTGATTCATCCCATTGCGGGGCAGGGGCTCAACATGGGCCTGAAGGATGCGGCGGCGCTGGCGGAAGTGATCGTCGACGCGGCGCGGCTCGGCATCGATCCCGGGCAGGCCGATGTTCTGGAGCGCTATCAGCGCTGGCGGCGTTTTGACACTGTGGCGATGGGTGTCGCCACCAATTCACTGAACATGCTGTTCTCGAACAAATCGACCCTGTTGCGCACGGTGCGCGATATCGGCCTCGGTCTTGTCGATCGCGTGCCGCCGCTGAAAAGCGCGTTCATTCGTCAGGCGGCAGGATTGTCCGGCGAAGTGCCGCGCTTGTTGCGCGGCGAGGCGCTGTAGGTCCGTCATTGCGAGGAGCGAAAGCGACGAAGCAATCCAGTCCTTTGTTGCGCAAGACGAAGCTGGATTGCTTCGCTTCGCTCGCAATGACGATGCAAAGTCAGCTTGCTTTCGCCAGCTGTTCGCCCATCAGGCGATGCAGAAGATTCATTGCCTTTAGTGGCCGGACCATCACTTTGAAATGTGTAATCAGGAGCCCGTCATCGCTGAATGTGATGATGTCGACGCCATTGATCTTGATGCCTTCGACCTCGTTCTCGAACTCCAGCACCGCGCCGTTGTCGTTGCGCCACTCGCCGAGATACCTGAAGCCGGGGCCGCCGAGCACCGTTCCCGCGCTCGCCAGATACTTGAACGTGATGTCGCGTCCTCGCTGCGGCGTGTGGACGACGGGACTTTCGAACACGGCATCAGGGTGAAGCAGATCCCATAACATTTTTTCATCATGCGATTTGATAAAATCGTGCCAGCGTTCGAGAGCGGCGGGTCGCATCGGGTGTCTCCGGTGGTGTTATGGATAGGCGCCGCGCCCGCGGCAATGCCGCGGGCAGCGAAAGCCGCCGCTCAGTCAATCCGGCGCGCTTCTTCCGGCAGCATGATCGGGATGCCGTCGCGGATCGGGTAGGCGAGCTTGGCGGAGCGCGAGATCAGTTCCTGCCGCGCGCTGTCGAACTCCAGCGGCCCCTTGGTCTGGGGGCACACCAGAATTTCGAGAAGTTTCGGATCGACGCCGCTTTCGGGCCGCTCAGACGGCGAGGTCATAGGTCAACTCCAGATCAGGTCTTGTCGTGGCTTTGTATCACATCCAGGGCAACCCGGATCAACTGACCGAGCGGTTCCGTTGTCACAATCATCAGGCCGGCGTGTTGGCGATCCTGATCAACTCAGCAAAAATCTCTTCTTGCCGTGGCTTCGGCAACGGCCTTTCCGAGAGCGTGAAGCCGAGAAATGCCCAGTACAGAATCTGGGCGCGCGCCTGCGCCGCTGCGGGGGAATATCCCTGTGCCACAAACAGGCCCTCCATGTATGACAGCCTGCGCCGGTCGATGGCCTGCACCGCCGCGCGGGCCGCTGAATCGACCGTGGCCCAAGTGCGCACCGCCACTTCCACTGTAAACCTGCTACCGCCGAACGCCCGGCGCAGCAGCACGTTGATGGGAATTTCGCCCTCCGGCGAGCGCTCGAGACTGGCTATGATCTGCTCGGTCGCAACCTCCCGCCAGCGCTTGAGCAGGGCGGAATGGAACGCGCCGACATCCGCAAAATGCCAATAGAAGCTGCCGCGCGAGACGCCCATGGCTTTCGCCAGCGGCTCGGCCTTCAGCGCGGTGAATCCGCTTTCGCTCAGCGTTTTCAGGCCCTGATCGAGCCAGTCGGTGGCGGATAGCTGGTCGGATTGCGCGCTGTTCTTCACCGGTAAACCCCGCCGTCAGCGGCACCATACACAACAGTATTGACAGGTGCCAGCATTCGGCGCAGTCTAACCATACACATATGTATGGTCGAGATGAGGAGTTGGCGGGATGCGCGATCTGTTGCTGCAAGTCTCGGGAGGTCTCGCCATCGTCGTGGCGCTGATTCACGGTACGCTGGGCGAAACCAGAATATTCGCGCAAGGCAATAACAGGATTACGATCGAACCCGCGCAGGTGCGAACCTTGCTGCGGCTTGTCTGGCAGACCGGCACGGTGGCGTGGATCGGCGGAGGGGTTCTGTTGCTCACGGCGCCGCTGATGGGATCGGACGCCGCGCGCCATTGGATCGTCGTGACAATGGCGGTGGTGTTCGCCTTCGCAGCCGCGGCCAATGCCTGGGCCAAGCGCGGCCGTCATTTCGGATGGATGCTGCTGAGTGTGGTGGTGGTGCTGGCGATCGCGGGATACTAAACCCCGCCGCCGCTCGTTACTGCAGCGGCGGATCGCCGGATGTCTGCTTTTTCGCAAGATCCATTTCGGTGACGGCGATCAGGATTTCAGCGCGCGTCTTCAGATTCGGCGCTTCCAGCAGCGCCTGCTTCTCCGCCGGTCCATAGGGCGACATCATCGCCAGCGCATTGACCAGCGCTTCATTGGGTGCGCTTTCAATGCCTTCCCAATCCACCTTGAGCTGGTTGGCTTTCAGAAATTGCGTTAGTGCTGCCAGCAGCGCCTTGCGATCGACTTCCTCTTCGCCCTTGCGCGCGACGAAATCGTCAGGGAATGCGCTGAAGTCCACATTGCACTGGCGGTATGGCGTCAGCACTGTTTTTTCTTCGAGTACCCGGAAGCGGGCGACGCCGGTCAGTTCGAGGATGTAGCGGCCGTCGCCAGATTCGGCGAGCTGCGTGATGCGGCCGACGCAGCCGACCTTGAACAAAGTCGGCCGTTCGTTGCTGTGGGAGTGGGTCACGTCGGGCTGGATCATTCCGATCAGGCGGTGGCCGTCGCGAAACGCGTCGTCCACCATCTGAAGGTAGCGCGGCTCGAAAATATTAAGCGGCATCTGGCCGCGCGGCAGCAGCAGCGCCCCGGGCAGCGGAAACACCGGAATGACTTTCGGCAGATCGGCGGGCCCACGATATTCTGCGTTGATCGGCATCCGCTTCCCTCACGTCAGGCGTAAGAAGCTCGGTCAGGAGCTTCAGGAGAACAGGATCGTCGACAGACGTTTGCGGCCGTCAACGGTCGCATCGTCGTCCGGCCCCCACGCCTCGAAAAACTGCACGAGCTTCTTGCGCGCGCCGTCATCGTCCCATTTACGGTCGCGCTTGACGATGTCCAGCAGATGACCGGCCGCCTCGCTCCGCTTTCCGCTCGCATTGAGCGCCACGGCAAGATCGAAGCGTGATTGATGATCAAGCGGATTGGCAGCGACCTTCTGCTCAAGCTCGGTCACGGGACCCACGGCCTTCGCCTGTTCCGCGAGATCGAGCATCGTCTGCACTGCGGAGATCGCGGCATCGCTGCGCTTGGATTCCGGCACCATGGCCAGCGTCTGCTTGGCCTGCTCCAGCGCGCCGGCGGAGACATAGCATCGCGCGAGGCCGGCAAGCGCGGTGAGGTTGGTGGCATCGACTCCGAGCACTTCGGCATAGATCGACGCGGCCGTTGCCGGATCGCCCGCCGCCATTGCGGCCTCGGCCTCGTTCAGAATCAAGGTGACATCGTCCTCCGGCGAGGGCATGCCCTGGGTCAGCTTGTCGATGAAGGCCGTGACCTGGCTTTCGGGCACCGCGCCCATGAAGCCATCGGCCGGCTGGCCGTTGACGAAGGCAATGACGGCAGGGATCGACTGGATGCCCATCTGCCCGGGAATGGCAGGATGCTCGTCGATGTTCATCTTGACCAGCTTGACCCTGCCCTTTGCAGCGCGGACGGCTTTTTCGATCACCGGGGTCAGCTGCTTGCAGGGGCCGCACCACGGCGCCCAGAAGTCGATCAGCACCGGCTGGCGCTTCGATTCCTCGATAACGTCCTTCACGAAGGTCTGGGTCGTGGTGTCCTTGATCAGATCCGGCGGCGTCGTTGCCGCGGGTCCGGTGCCTTGTTCGACTATCGTCACGTGATCCTCGCCTGCCGAATGTCTTATGAAGAAGCCGCTTCTAGCATGGCTTGGGCCTTTCCCGGCAGCTTCGATCCGCCGCAGGGAAAATGGCCGATATGCAAGAAGGCGCGATTTCCGTGCGACCTCGGGTGGCCGTCAGGGCGAAAATGGCGCAAAGCCACAGATGGAGGTCTTTTGGGGGATTTTCAATCGGGCCGTGTACGGCAAAGGCCCATGAAAACATCGATTTGGCCCAAAACTGGCCGGAACCGGGCGTGCAGATTAAAGGATTAGCCCTGTTGCATTGCATGGCCGCATTTGGCATAGGTTTGCCCGGCGGCGCGCTTTGCGCCCCGCCCATTCTCTGTGATGCGGGTGTAGCTCAGGGGTAGAGCACGACCTTGCCAAGGTCGGGGTCGAGGGTTCGAATCCCTTCGCCCGCTCCAGAAATTCTTGGCCGATCAACGATCTTCGGATCGTTTGTCGAATGACAAGCCGCCGCAAGGCGGCTTTGTCGTTTTTCGCCGCCTAGCTCATTCGAGACCTCCAAAGACCAGCCCCAGCAATACCGCGCCTACCCATCGCTATGGAATCTACCTAGCATTGCCATCGCTCGGGCTGAGCGGACGATCCGCCTGGGGACGATCAAAAACTCAAACATAAAGTCCGCGGGAGGATTCGATGACCAGCAAGTTTTCTTGGTTCGCTTTGACGTGCCTCGCCGCCGGTGCACTTTTCACCGGTGTGAGCGCGCAGGCAAAGGACGTCAGGCTCGAGACGTCGGACACCATGATTCCGACAGGCGACGCCGGCATCCAGCTGTTCGTGCGCAACAAGCATCCGGCGAACCAGAAGAAATTCGCTGCCGACAAGATTCTGCTTTACGTACACGGTGCGACCTATCCCTCCGAGACCGCGTTCGATCTGCCCATCGAAGGCAAGTCGATGATGGATCTGATCGCGGCGCGAGGCTACGACGTCTATCTGGTGGATATTCGCGGCTACGGCCGCTCGTCGCGGCCGGCTGAAATGAGCCAGCCGCCCGGCGACAACAAGCCGATCGTTCAGACGCGCGTTGCCGCGAAGGACTTCGGGACCGCGGTGGATTACATCCTGAAAAAACGCGGGGTCTCCAAGATCAACGTGATGGGCTGGTCGTGGGGCACATCGACCGTGGGCCTCTACACCAGCGAGAACAACGCCAAGGTGAATCGCCTCGTGCTCTACGCGCCGCAGTGGCCGAAGCTTGGCGCATATCGTCTCGTCTCGAAAGATTCGGCCAAGGAACGCTGGCTGAAGGATGTGCCGGAGAACAAGAAGGCCGATCTCATTCCGCCCGGCGTTTTCGATGCATGGGCCAATGCGACCTGGGCCACCGATCCGGATTCGGTCACGAAGAATCCCGGCATGCTGCGGGCACCGAACGGTGTGGTGGAAGACACACAGCTATATTGGGGCGCCGGCAAGGCGCTGTTCGATCCCGGCAAGATCACGGTACCGACGATTATTCTGCATGCCGAATGGGATGCAGACCTGCCGAGCTATCTCGCCCAGAACTATGTCAAGCAACTGAAGAATGCGCCGAACTGGCGGTTCATCGAGATCAGCGAGGGCACCCATACGGTGATGATGGAAAAGAACCGCATGCAGTTCTTCCGCGAGCTGATGAACTTCCTCGACGAGGAAAAGCCGCTTGCGTTGAAATGATCTCTGGACGGAAAGAAAGGCCGGGTTTGACCCGGCCTTTCTTATGTCTCGATGCTTACGAGGTGACCGCCTTACGCAAGTTGCGATTCGTAGGCCTTCAGGTGTGTGTAGACGATCCGCAGCAGCGGCACGTTCAGCACGCCCTTCTTGTTGGTTTCGGCGCGATGGATCAGGTCGCCGATAATCTGGTCGGCCTCGATCCGGGCATTGCTGCGGATGTCGCGCAGCATCGATGCGGTCAGCGGCGATCCCGGTGTGAACAGCAGACCCGCCGTGCGCTCCAGGAATTCCGGCCGCGGCGCGTGACCGGCGGCTTCGGTGATCGAGGCGATTTCCGAGCGGAGCGCGCGGATGAACTGCTCACCGCCGGGTGCGCCGGTGATGTGACCGGCGGGCGCGCGCATCAGCGAGGTCGCTCCCGCCAGCGTGGCGAGAAAAACCCACTTCTCATACATCTCCTGCATGATGACCTCACTGGCGCGGGCGTCGAACATCGCGCCCTGCAGCGTCGCTTCGATCCGCTTGGCGCGATCATCTTTCCGCGTGCCGCGTTCGCCGAACGACATCGAATGCATCGGCGCGAGATGATGGATGACACCTTCGGCGTCGAGCATCGACGCAACCTGGCATTGCCCGCCCATCACGCGATCGATGCCGAATTTTGCATCCAGCACGTCGAGATGCTTCATGCCATTGAGGAACGGAATGATCGCAGTGTCAGGACCGACGGCGGCCGCGAAGGATGCAATCGCGTCGTCGAGATCGTAGGCCTTGCAGCTCAGGATGATGACGTCGAACGGCGTCGTGATCTTCTCCGCCAGAACGGTCGGTGGATTCTTGAGCGTGACGTCGCCGACCGGGCTTTTGATGATCAGACCGTTCTTCGCCAGTAGTTCGGCACGCTTCGGCCGCACCAGAAAAGTGACGTCGCGGCCAGCCTGCAGCAATCTGCCGCCGAAATATCCGCCGGTCGCGCCAGCGCCGATGACCAGAATGCGCATCATCAAAATCCACTTCTTTGATAGTTTCAGGGTGATCCCGAAAATCGTGAAGCGATCTTCGGATCGGGCGACGGGAGAGACGCGCGATCCTTGCTCAAACGGTGATGTGGACGCAAGACGAGGTCGAGCCTTTGCGGCGCCCGGCTGTTATGCGCGGCGCGACTACCATTTCTCGCCGAACGGACGGATCTCGAGTTCGAACGTCCAGGCGCTGCGTGGCTGCTGGTACAGCAGCCAAACGATCTCGTCTTCCTTTCGGGCATCAAGCGAGCGGGCGTGGATCTCTCCGCCCGCCGCCTCGATCTCCTTGACCAGCGGCGCCAGTTTGTCGCCGTTGCGGCGGCCGGCGAACACCGTGAATCCTTCGGAAGCAAATTTCTTCGCGATCTCGCCGCCGATAAAGTCGCCGGCGCCGATCACCGCCACGGTCGCATTTCGCTTGGCCAAGATAGCCTCCTGTTCAGACGGTTGATGCGCGGCGGAAGATTGTTTTCGCCGCGGGTTCTTGGCGACATGGCTGGCACGTGTAGGACGTCCATCGATGTCGCACAGGAGCGGCCTGCATGCTCACGGTTCATCACCTCAATAATTCCCGCTCGCAGCGGATGCTCTGGCTGCTGGAAGAACTCGGCGTCCCTTACGAGATCGTGCGCTATCAGCGGCAGCCGTCGATGCTGGCGCCGAAGGAGTTGCGCGCCATCCATCCGCTGGGTAAGTCGCCGGTCATCACCGACAATGGCAACACTATCGCGGAGTCCGGCGCCATCGTTGAGTACATCATCGACACCTACGGCAACGGCCGGCTGATCCCGCTGCCGAGAACGCCGGAGCGGCTGCGTTACACCTACTGGCTGCATTATGCCGAAGGCTCGGCGATGCCTCTGCTGCTTCAGAAGCTGCTGTTCACGCTGGCGCCGAAGCGTGCGCCGGCCTTGATGCGGCCGCTGCTGATGCCGGTGTTCGGCAAGATGCTGACCACGCTGGTCAATCCGCAGCTCAAGCAGCACATCGCGTTCTGGGAAAGCGAACTCGGCAAGAGCGAATGGTTCGCGGGCAACGAGATGACGGCCGCCGACATTCAGATGAGTTTTCCGCTTGAGGCCGCCTCCGCCCGTGCCGGTCTCGATGAAAGCTCGCCGAAGGCTGGGGCCTTCCTGCAGCGTATCCACGCCCGTCCGGCCTATCAGCGGGCGCTGGAAAAGGGCGGGCCGTATCAGATCGGACGCTAGCTCACGTTACGGCCGGAAACCCGAACAACCGCTGCGCTGAATGGCTCTAATACCCGGCGGCCTCCGCGCCGCGTGTGCGAGGATCGGCAGCGCCGAGCAGACCGTCGGGTGTCACGGCGATGGAATTGGCAGAGGTCTGTCCAAGCGGCGCGATGATGCGGTGTCCGCGCTCACGCAACGCAGCAAGTGTCGCCTCGGGGAAACCGCGCTCGATGCGAACCTCGTCGGGCCGCCATTGATGATGCAGCCGCGGTGCCGACACCGCCGCCGCAACATTCATATCGAAGTCGATGGTGTTGATGAGCACCTGAAGCACCGCCGAGATGATCCGGCTGCCGCCGGGCGAACCCGTGACCAGCACCGGTTTGCCATCCCTCAAGACGATGGTGGGCGACATCGAGGATAACGGCCGCTTGCCTGGGCCGGGCAGGTTGGCCTCAAAACCGACGAGGCCGTAGGCGTTCGATGCGCCGGGGGCCGCGGTGAAATCGTCCATCTCGTTGTTGAGGAGGACGCCGGTGCCGTCAGCGACGAGGCCGACGCCGTAGCTGAAGTTCAGCGTGTAGGTGTTGCTCACGGCGTTGCCGGATGCATCCAGCACCGAATAGTGGGTGGTGTTGCTGCCTTCGCGCGGAGAAGTTGCCAGCGTTGTCTCGCTCCACGGCGTCGCCTTGGTCATGTCGATGGTGGCGCGCTGTTTTGCGGCGTATTCTTTCGCGAGGAGCTGCTGCATCGGCGCGTTAATGAAGGCCGGATCGCCGAGGTAACGCGCGCGATCGGCATAGGCGCGCTTCATCGCTTCGATGGAAACATGCAGCGCATCGACGGAGCCCGCGCCCATCTCGCGCAGCTTGTAGCCTTCGAGGATGTTCAGCGTTTCGATCAGCACGGTGCCGCCCGAGGACGGCAGCGGCATGGAGACGATATCGAAGCCGCGATAGGTGCCGCGCACCGGCGTGCGGACGATCGGCTGGTATGTCTTGAGATCGTCGCGCGTGATGATACCGCCTGCAGCCTGGATTCCGGCGGCAAGTTTTTCGGCGACCGCGCCGTCGTAGAAGCCGCTCACGCCTTGCGCCGAAATCGCCTCCAGCGTAGCGGCAAGGTCACTCTGGATCAAGCGGTCGCCGGGCTGGAGCGACGTGCCGTCGGCGCGCGAAAAGATCTTCGCGCTCGACGGCCATTTCGCCAGCCGCCGATGCCAGTCCGGCAATGTGTCGGCGGTGTCGTCGGCGATCACGAAACCGTCGCGTGCGAGCGCGATCGCAGGCGTGAGCAGATCCGCGAGCTTGAATTTTCCCGAGCCGTATTTTTCCAGCGCCAGCGCCAATCCTGCGACCGTGCCGGGGACGCCGATCCCGAGCGCCTGATCGCGAGACTTTTTTGTATCCGGCTTGCCGTCATCGCCGAGAAACATGTCACGCGTCGCGGCGGCCGGTGCGCTCTCGCGATAGTCGATCGCGACGGCTTCGTTGTTGTTCGCCAGGTGAACGATCATAAAGCCGCCGCCGCCAAGATTGCCGGCGCGCGGATAGGTCACAGCCATTGCGAATCCGGTGGCCACTGCGGCATCGACTGCGTTGCCGCCGCGCGCCAGAACGTCGCGGCCGATACCCGCTGCGATGCGCTCCTGCGCAACGACCATGCCATTCTTTGCAATGACTGGATTGACCGTGCTGAGCGCAGGCGGCGCGTAATATCCGTGTCTTGAATCCTGCGCGAAGACTGGTGCTTTCAGCAGAATGATCGCGGCGAGCGCGAAGGCGTATGCGCGGCGGGTGATAGACAGGGCCATGAGCCTCTCCGGTAAACCGCGCCTACGGAAAAACGCGATAGCAATTGGACCGCCGCACTATATGGTTCTGCCGCTGGCGGCGGACAACGTCCGCGCCGATTCGGCAGGAATTTCGATCATGTCTCAAGCTGTTCCGGCGCATGACAGTCACGCAAACGTGTCGCCGCAGACATATCCGCCGCGCAAGGCCGTCTTCGGCTGGATTCTGTTCGACTGGGCGGCGCAGCCGTACTTCAGTCTGATCACGACATTCGTGTTCGCGCCTTACTTTGCAACCCATGTGGCGGCGAATCCTGCCAGCGGACAGGCGATGTGGGGATTTGCGACCGCGGCGGCAGGTCTTGTCATTGCCTTGTTGTCGCCTGTACTCGGCGCAATCGCCGACGCCGGCGGGCGACGCAAGCCCTGGATAGCCGCGTTCGGCGCGCTGTTCGTGATCGGTGCGTCGATCATGTGGATCGGCAAGCCGGGCGATACCTCCGTCATTCTGCCGTTGCTGATCGCATTCGGCATCGCGACTGTCGGCATCGAATTCGCCACCGTGTTCAACAATGCAATGATGCCGACGCTGGTGCCTCCGGAGCGGATCGGACGGCTGTCGGGAACGGGCTGGGCCGCCGGATATGTCGGCGGCATTCTCAGTCTCATTCTCGTGCTCGGTTTTCTTGCGGCAAGCGGTGAGACCGGCCGCACGCTGTTCGGCTTTGCACCGCTGTTCGGTCTCGATCCGGCGACGCACGAGGGCGACCGCATCACCGGGCCGCTGAGCGGGCTCTGGTTCATCATCTTTGTGCTGCCGATGTTTCTGTTCACGCCCGATCGCGCCGCCAAGGCACCTGCACTTGGCGCGGTGCGTGAAGGCCTGCGCGAACTATGCGAAACGCTGTCAACGTTGCCGCGCCAGCCGCGGATGCTGACATTCCTGATCGCCAACATGGTCTACACGGATGCGCTGGTGGCGCTGTTCGCGTTCGGCGGCATCTATGCCGCGGGCACATTCGGCTGGCAGACGCTGCAGATCGGGACGTTCGGAATTCTCGCGGCCTTCTCCGGCACGCTGGGTGCGTGGATCGGTGGCAAGCTCGACGACCGGTTTGGACCGAAGGTCGTGATCGCGGGCAGCATGTCGATCTTGCTGCTTGCTTGCGCAGCGATTCTCTCGATCGACCGCGATACGCTGTTCTTCGTGTTCAAGGTCGCGCCGCCGCAGCCGGGCAAGCTGTTTGGCTCGCCTGCCGAGCAGGCTTATCTGGTGCTCGGATTCCTGATCGGCATGGCGGCAGGTCCGATGCAGGCTGCGTCGCGCACGCTGCTTATTCGCCTCGCGCCGAAGGACCGCATCACGCAGTTCTTTGGACTGTTCGCGCTGTCCGGCAAGGTGACGTCATTCATGGCGCCGCTGGTGGTCAGCATCGTGACCGCGGTGACCATGAGCCAGAAGGCCGGCATGGCCGTGCTGGTGGTGTTCTTCTCGGCGGGGCTTCTGCTGCTGTCGCGCGTGCGGGCGTAGGGCCACTCGCGTCATTCCGGACAGCCCGCGAAGCGGACTGATCCGGAATCTCGAAGAGCTTTTCCGAGAAGGATTCCGCGCTCGTTGCACTCGCGCCCCGGAATGACGTGTGTGGCGATCAGTGCTTGAAGTGCCGCGTGCCGGTGAACACCATGGCGATGCCATGTGCATCGGCGGCCTCAATCACCTCGTTGTCGCGCATCGAACCGCCGGGCTGAACCACCGCAGTTGCACCGGCTTCGATCGCGACCAGCAGGCCGTCCGCGAACGGGAAGAACGCGTCGGACGCCACCACCGAGCCCTTGGTCATCGGGGCGGCAAGTCCCAGCTCCTTCGCGGCGTCTTCGGCCTTGCGCGCGGCAATGCGCGCCGAATCCACCCGGCTCATCTGGCCTGCGCCGATGCCGACGGTGGCGAGATCCTTCGCGTAGATGATGGTGTTCGACTTCACGTGCTTGGCGACGCGGAACGCAAATCGCAGATCGTTCAGCTCGGCGTCGCTCGGCGCGCGCTTGGTGACGGTCTTGAAGGTCATGTCGTCGACCACGGCGTTGTCACGCGTCTGCACCAGAAGGCCACCGGCCACTGTCTTTGTCATGAGTCCGGCAGCGCGCGGATCGGGCAGACCGTCGGCCAGCAGCAGGCGCAGGTTCTTGCGCTTGCCGATGATGGCGATGGCCTCTTCGGTCGCGTCGGGCGCGATGATGACTTCGGTGAAGATTCCCGCGACGGCGTTGGCCGCGTCGGCATCGAGGGTGCGGTTGAACGCGATGATCCCGCCGTAGGCCGATGTTGAGTCGCAAGCCAGTGCCTTGCGATAGGCGCTGGCAAGGTCCGTTCCCTCGGCGACGCCGCAAGGATTGGCGTGCTTGACGATGACGCAGGCGGCGGTGCGTTTCGCATCGAACTCCGCGATGCATTCATATGCGGCATCGGTGTCGTTGATGTTGTTGTAGGACAGTTCCTTGCCCTGCTGCTGGCGCGCGGTGGCGACGCCGGGCCGGCGATCGGGAGTCTTGTAAAACGACGCGCCCTGATGCGGGTTCTCGCCGTAACGCAGCGCCTGGATCAGCTTGCCGCCGAAGGCCCGGAAATCAGGAGCGTCGATTTTCAGCTGATCGGCGAACCAGTTCGAGATCGCCGCGTCATAGGCTGCGGTCCGCGCGTAGGCCTTTTGCGCGAGCCGCTTGCGGAGCGCCAGCGTGGTCGCGCCCTTGTTGGCCGCGAGTTCGTCCAGCACCGCCTGATAGTCGGACGCCTCGACCACAACGGCGACATCGTGATGGTTTTTCGCCGCGGCGCGGATCATCGCCGGGCCGCCGATGTCGATGTTCTCGATGCAGTCGTCTTCGGACGCACCTTTGTCGACGGTGGCTTCGAACGGATAAAGATTGACCACCAGAAGGTCGATCGGCGCGATGCCGTGATCCTTCATGCTGCGCGCGTGATCGGCGTTGTCCCGGATCGCCAGCAGTCCGCCGTGCACGTTCGGATGCAGCGTCTTGACCCGCCCGTCCATCATCTCGGGAAATCCGGTGAGGTCCGATACGTCGCGCACCTTGAGGCCGGCTTCGGCAATGGTCCTGGCGGTGCCGCCGGTGGAGACCAGTTCAATGCCGCTGTCGGAAAGCGCGCGGGCGAATTCGATCAGGCCGGATTTATCGGAAACGGAGAGAAGTGCGCGCGTGACGCGGCGCGGGTGGTCAGTCATGAGAAAGGGTCCTGGTTCGATAGATGCCGCCGGGTAGCATGGTTTCCCGCCCGGCAAAACGGCCCAGTTCACCAAAAGCCCCCTTTTTTGAGGGCAATTGAAACAGGATAATATTCAGCGGATTAAAGCGGCAATTCCGGCTCGCGGCGGGCGTCGCGGCGGGCATTGGTCACGGTCGCTGACGCAGATGAGCGGGTGAAGCCCCAGCGCACGCTCGGCGAGTCCTTCCGGTTCTGCCGGATCACGATCTGGGCGGTCCGGCGCGGGCCGTCGGAGCCTGCCAGAAACACGCTGTCCTCCAGATCAACCTTGTCGTTGAGAGCTTCGAACGTCCAGACGTCGCGGTTGGGCAGCACCAGCATCACGCCGCGCGCGTCGGTGAGGCGGCTGGCCTTTACCGACGGATGCAAGTGAAACCGCAGCACATAGTCGTCGGGCTTGCTGCGCGACGAGGCACCGGATGCGTTCAGCAACGTATCTTCGCCGTCGAGCCGGGTGCCGTCGGAGGAGAGAGTCAGGCTGCGCTGATGCACGACGCCGAATTGGCGCGCATAGGCGTCGTGGGTTGCGGTCAGTTGAATGCTGTCGTTGGCGATCTCGCGAAACACGCCGACATTGGACGGCCCGCTGACGATGGGCGCGCCCTGCAGCATCCGCTTCATGGCAGGCAATTCGATGAACTGGCACGACGAGGTCTCGTGACAGATCAGGGTCGAATGTGCCGCCGTCGATCGCGCGAAGGCGCGCCAGTTGTCGCGGCCGGTGGAAGGAATTCCGCAATTGACCACGATGCGGCTGGTGCCGGACGACAGTTCGAACGACAGGCAGCCCGCATGGGCATCGCGGCTCACTGCCGGCGGCGGCGGGGCGCCGGTGTCCATGATGACGGCGGTGGTGCCGGCATCGAGGCGCTGGAAGCCCGAATGCGGCATGTTGGACATTGGGATGCCATGGGTGTCGTCATAGGCGAGCAATGTTGCGAGCAGGCCCGACGGCGCACTGCTCATGCCGTTGAACAGCGCAAAACTTCCGTCGCCGTGGCGGAAGAAACGCAGCATCGGCATCATGCGGTCGATTGCGTTCAGCAGCGCGGGCGGCGGCGCGATGTTGCGGGCGGTGAAGGTCTGACGCAGCGGCAAAAGATCGGGCAGCAATTCGATCAGCGCCCCCGGGTTGCGTGAAATATGTCCGCCATCGGGAAGTAGTTGCCGCTGCAATTCGTCGGAAAGTTTTCGCGACGCGGTGCGGATATGCTTGGCCTGATTGGCCAGACACAGCGACGCGTAGCATAGCGCGATCAGCACCTGCAGGCGCGGCACGCCGTCGGGAATATCGACCATCGTGTAGCGCAGATAACGGATCTCGCGCGTCAGGCTGCGCAGGAAGCGCCGGTAGAATTTTCCGTCGGCATCGTTCAACACCAGCGGCGCCTGCGACAGCAGCGAGATCACGCGCCGCGCCAGCACGTCGGCGCGCCAGCCGGTGCCGCGCTTGCGGATCGGTTTCGAAATCCAGTCGTCGATCAGCGAGCGCGCGTTGGCGCGGGTGATGGCGGAATCCGCCGCGCGCAGATGGCGCAGCCAGCCGAAGCCGAGCAGGTTGGCTTCCCAGTCGTCCGACGGTGGATCGAGTTCGAAAATCGAGCGGCCATGGGAGGTGACGATCTTGCCGGCGAAGACGAAACGCCCGGCATAGATTTCCGACGCGCGCGTGGCGTCGACGGTGCGCAGATCGTTGGGAGCGATCAGCAGCCGATCGGTGCGGCCGGGCCAGAAGCGTGATAGCGCAACCGACTGCCCGCTGGCGCGTGCGAGTACGTTCCGCGCGGCGCGGCCAAGCAGAAGAGACGAGATGCGTCGTCGGTAAGCGACCGCCACGTGCGCCCTGTCCTGATCGCGCTGGCGAAATCGGGTACCCCCGCCGCCGAACGTGATCGTTCCCCATTAAACCGGAGCATTCCTCCCCGAAACCCACGAGGGACGCTAACGCGCCGCACTGTGAGGGAATCTCCGCGCACCGTTGTAATCCGGAAATGTCCGCAAGGCACCCCCAAGGACATCCATCAACAGCGGTTGACCGCTTGCCGCGAATCACCTGCGCGCCAGGGATGAGAATCGAAGTCAGGACTTGATCAGGCGCGCCGCGTAAAAGCCGTCGAGGCCGCCCAGGCGCGAATCGCCATGGGCGAGATGCGAGGGCAGGGTGCGGATGTCGCCGCCAGGGGTGAGAATTTCGTCCAGCCCCGCCACTTCATCCCGCCCGACAGGCGCGCGCCGAAGGCCTGATTCGGCCGCAAGGACGCTCGCAACGGCTTGCTCGCCTTCTTCGGGTTCCAGCGAGCAGGTGCAATAGACCAGGGTACCGCCGGGCTTCAGCAGCGTGACGGCTTTTTGCAGCAGACGTTTTTGCACGGCGGCGAGCGCGCCGATGTCCGATTCCTGTTTCAGCCACGCGACGTCGGGATGCCGCCGGATCGTGCCGGTCGCAGCGCAGGGTGCGTCGATCAACACGCCGTCGAACAACTCCCCGGGCGGCTGCCACTCGGTCGCGTCCGCCACAGCGGTCCCGGCCTCGAGCGACAACCGGGACAGATTCTCCCGCAGCCGCGCGATGCGATTCGGCGAGCGGTCGACCGCGGTCACCCGCGCGCCTGCATGGACGAGTTGCGCGGTCTTGCCGCCGGGCGCCGCGCACAGATCGACGATGGTCTTGTCCTTAATGTCGCCGAACAGCCGGGCGGGCATCGCGGCGGCTGCATCCTGAACCCACCACTCGCCCTCGTTGAAGCCGGGAAGCATGGTGACCGATCCATGCAGCAGCGTTCGCACCGTGCCGGTCGCCAGGGCTTCACCATGCAGCCGCGTCGCCCAACTGTCCGGATCGGATTTGACGGTCAGGTCCAGTGCGGGTTCGACGCTGATGGCGGCAGCCATTGCACGTGCCGCGTCTTCGCCGTAAGTCGCGATCCAGCGCGCCGTAAGCCACGGCGGCAGATCGAGCATCTGCGATTTGACTTCGTCGATCAGCGGCTGGCCTTCGCGCGCGCAGCGCCGCAGCACGGCGTTGACGAGGCCTGCGTATTTCGCGGCCCGGCGATCCGCCTGCACAAGGCGCACCGACAGATCGACCGCGGCGTGATCGGGCACATCCATCCACAAAATCTGGGCGGCGCCGATCAGCAGCGCGCTTTGCGCGCGCGGCGCGTCGTTCGGAATTCCGCGGTCGAGCAGCCGCGACAGCACATGGCCGAGCGTGCCCAGCCGCCGCAGAATCGTTGCGACCAGCCGGCGCATCAGCGCGCGATCGCGATCCGCAAGCGTCTTCAATCCCGGATGAGCGCCAACGCCGTCGAGCTGATCGTCGAGCATGCGGTGCTTGTGCAGCACGCCGTCAAGAATATCGGCCGCGATCCTGCGCGCTGCGAGGCCGGGGACCTCGGTGGGCGGGACAAATCTTGAAGGCTTCATGCGGCAAAAAACATTCGCTGGCGGGACAGGCGCGACGGACGTCGCAATGAGGTGACTACGTGACATGGGAATATGCCAAATGTAAGAATTGCGTCGTGTCTGAATCGTCTTGTCTAAAACATCTCGGGGAATGTAAGCCGCTTCACATACAAACTGTGCGCCGACGTGATACGGCGTGTGCCACGGGCCTTGATCGTGGGCCCGGTCTATCTAGATTTGAATTTCGGCTCTGACCACCCGGGAGTGTCAGCCATGAATGATGACCCGTCTCGCTCCAATCCTGTCGATGCCGATCTGAGCGCCGTTCGCAAGCCGCTGTCGCCGCAGGCCCAGCGGGCGCTCGCTGAAGCCGAAGAGCGGCGATCGAAGGCCGCGCAGGAAAACAGCCATCGTGCAAATGAGGTTCAGGGTCCCAAGGGGCTGGAACCAACCCGGTACGGGGACTGGGAACACAAGGGGCTGTGTTCCGACTTCTAGTTTTACGTACGACTACGGACGAACCGGATCGCTCTTGCCGCTGAGCTAGTTTTGGTCCTATTCTAGGCATATGTTCCTAGATCGGCCTTTCCACCGTGCATCCCGGTCACCGGCGCCTGGCTCGCCGGGGTGGATGCTTGGCCTGATTTTCGGCGCCGGCGTTGCGGCAGGAACCGCGATCCCGGCACAGGATCGTTTGCCGTGGAACGCGGCGTCCGCCGCGATGTCTATCCCATCATCGCCGGATCCGCGGTCTCCCGTCGCTCAGATGAATTGGAGCCGCGACGGCAACCCGGGCGTGTGCCATTCCGTCGAAGTTGTCCGCGTGGTGGATGGCGACACGTTCGAGGCGCGGGTGCATCTGTGGCCGGGGCTGGAGATGACGACGCGGGTAAGGCTGCGCGGTGTCGACGCGCCGGAGATAAAGGGCGCATGCACCGACGAATTCCGGATGGCGGAAGCGGCAGGCGAGATGCTGCGTGCGCTGCTTGCGGACGGCGATGTCGCGATCTTCAATATCGGTCCCGACAAATACAACGGCCGGGTGGTCGCAGACGCTGCTACGCGGCGAACGCCGAGCATTTCATCGGCGTTGCTCACATCGGGTCACGCGAGGCCCTATCAGGGCGGCAAGCGCGGCGGCTGGTGCACGGCCGCGATGCGATGAAGCCGGAATCAAGAAAGCCGCGGCGTGGCGCGGCTTTCTGCATTCATCACGGGTCGAGAGATCAGCGCGAGGTGACGATCACTGGGGTGCCGACCTCGACGCGATTGAACAGATCGCTGATGTCCTGATTGTACATCCGCACGCAGCCGTAGGAGACATAGCCGCCGACGGAGTTGGGACGATTGGTGCCGTGAATGGCGTACTCGCCGCCTTCGAGCGTCATGGCGGCGACGCCCATCGGATTGGACGGCGCGCCGCCGGGAATGACATTGGGAATGTTCGGATTGTCGCGCTTCACCTCCGCGGGCGGCGACCATGCTGGGTGGCGGTACTTGCCGTCGATGCGGGTGGCGCCGGACCATTGCTTGCCGGCCTTGCCGACGCCGACCGGATAGCGCAATGCGCGTCCTTCGCCGAGCACCAGATACAGTTTGCGCTCACTGGTCTTCACCACGATGGTGCCCGGCGCATAGCCGTTGGGAGAAGCGACCTCGGACGGCGCCGCCAGTGCTGCCGTGCCGGAAAATCCAATCGCCATTGTGACCGACAGCGCCATCGTCAATTTACGAAGCATCATTGTCTCCCGTCTCTTTCGTTCATCGCGGAGCACACGGCCGCAGAACTGATCGTCCTATGGCTGTGTCCTCGCCAGCTTGCAGCAGAGGCTTCAACAGCCCCTTATCTTTGGATGCAAAAGGCCGATTACCTGCGCCTTAGAAAGAAAATTCCGGTGTCAAAGTAAATGCCCGGAAAACAACACACCCGGCCAAACGGCCCCGGGGCGGCTGACATTTCCGTGAGGGCCGGGAAGGTACGAGATTCCACGATCATCCGAGCGTGAACGCCTCATGCACGGCCGACTGCACCGCGCCGCCGGTCACGGCGCCGCCGCCGGCGACATAGATCCAGTCGCCGATGGTTACCGCCCCCACGGCATGACGCGGCGTCGGCATCGGCGCGTGGCTTTGCCAGCGGTCCGATGCGGGATCGTAGCTTTCCATCTGGCCGAACACCTTGCCTTGCGTGATCTGTCCGTTGCGGATCACACCGGACTCGCCGCCCATCGCGAACAACCGGTCGCGGTACACCACGAGTCCATGGCCGGAGCGCGTGGTGGGCAGTGGTGCGCGCAGCTCCCATGTATCGCGCTCCGGCAGATACACATGATGCAATTCGGTGTTGTATTCGAAAGTGTTGAAGCGCCCGGTCCATGCTGGCTTCTCCGTCCGCCGTGGACCTGGAATTTATCACAGCCGGCGTGTGGTGGCAGTGAGATCTGGCCGGTCAAAAAATGTTCACAAACGCCAGATGATCTCCGTAGAGCCGCGTTATTTCTTGCCGGCTTTCGGTTCTTTTGCCTTCGGCTCTTTCGGACATGCGCCGACATGGTCGAGCTGCACCTTGACCCTTTGACGCTCGCAGTCATTAGCGTAGGTCTTGCCGTTGCAGCCGCACACCGGCCGGGAGACCCGCATACAGAAGGTGGGCGCTTTGTCGCACTGACCCGCAGCGTCGGCGACCTTGCAGTGTCCAGCGACCCTTTGGCACCAAAGGGCCGAATTGCATGTGATATTGGCGGCACCGCCGCATGCCTCATCGAGATTTGCCGCCTCGGATTTGCTCAATCCGATCGCCATGCCAAGCATGGCGATCAGGATCGCAACCATTAGACCAGTGAAGCCCGCTCGCATGGATACCCCCAAGCAGCAACCCGCAGTCCGAATACCTCAGGCGCTCTTCTTGTTCTGCCGGTTGTGCACCAGATCGTCGACGACCATTGGATCGGCCAGCGTCGAAGTATCGCCGAGCGCGCCGGATTCGTCTTCCGCGATCTTGCGCAGGATGCGGCGCATGATCTTGCCCGAGCGCGTTTTCGGCAGGCCCGGCGCGAACTGGATCAGGTCAGGCGATGCGATCGGGCCGATGTCCTTGCGCACCCACGCGACCAGTTCCTTGCGCAGCGTCTCGGTCGGCTCGACGCCCTTCATCAGCGTCACGTAAGCGTAGATGCCCTGACCCTTGATGTCGTGCGGGTAACCAACCACGGCCGCTTCCGACACCGCATCATGCGCCACCAGTGAGCTTTCGACTTCCGCCGTGCCCATGCGGTGACCGGACACGTTGATCACGTCGTCGACGCGGCCGGTGATCCAGTAATAGCCGTCGGCGTCGCGGCGGCAGCCGTCGCCGGTGAAGTACTTGCCCTTGTAGGTCGAGAAGTAGGTTTGCTCGAAACGCGGATGGTCGCCATAAACCGTGCGCATCTGGCCGGGCCATGACTTGGCGATGCAGAGATTGCCCTGCGCCTCGCCATCGAGAACCTTGCCGTCGGCATCGACGATTTCCGGCACCACGCCGAAGAACGGCTTGGTGGCCGAACCCGGCTTCTGTGCAATCGCGCCGGGCAGCGGCGTAATCAGAATGCCGCCGGTCTCGGTCTGCCACCAGGTATCGACGATCGGGCAGCGGCCGTCGCCGACCACGCGATGGTACCATTCCCACGCTTCGGGATTGATCGGCTCGCCGACCGAGCCGAGCAGGCGAAGCGACGCACGCGACGTCTTCTTCACCGGATCGTCGCCGGACTGCATCAGCGCACGGATCGCGGTGGGTGCAGTGTAGAAGATGTTGACCTTGTGCTTGTCGACGACGTTCCAGAACCGCGAATTGTCCGGATAGTTAGGCACGCCTTCGAACATCAGCGTGGTCGCGCCGTTGGCGAGCGGCCCGTACAGAATGTAGCTGTGGCCGGTGACCCAGCCGACGTCGGCGGTGCACCAGTAGATGTCACCCTCGTGATAATCGAACACGTATTGATGCGTCATCGAGGCGAAGGCGAGATAGCCGCCGGTGGTGTGCAGCACGCCCTTGGGCTGGCCGGTCGAACCCGATGTGTAGAGAATGAACAGCGGATCTTCCGCGTTCATCGGCTCCACCGGGCAATCAGT
>Ga0233443_1001018_pt1 | contig 26487 bp, 20 predicted proteins | sample SI_123_September_2_FD_182784 | JGI IMG/M metagenome (GOLD analysis project Ga0233443, IMG submission 182784) | Seawater microbial communities from Saanich Inlet, British Columbia, Canada - SI_123_September2016_200_MG | ecosystem: Environmental > Aquatic > Marine > Inlet | place: Canada: British...
ACATGTAAACTGCGCTTTTTCGACAATTTTATGCCTTGATTTGACGAAAATCTGAGTTCTCGGACAGCCTCCTAGAAGTAATTTGTTTTTAACCGCGAATGGATACCAATAAACACACATAGTATTGATTGAAAATAGTGTTTATCCGTATTTATTCACGGTTCTAAAGTGTATTTTGCTAGTTTATTCGAAAGGCATATGTTCAATATGCCCTCATTAAGTGTTTTAAGCAAAGTGTAACCATTTATTGTGTTATATCTTGTTATAAGAAATTCCCATTTATACGCGCTACATCATTATAAAAATCTAAAATTGACCACTTGTCCTCAAGATTCGACCACCCAGTCCTTATTAGGGGTTTACCCCCTATTCTTTTTTTTTATTCTCGTATATTCTTTAAACATCAGCAGCGGAAAGGTTTAATCTTAGTCGAAATTGAGTAAGTTATTTAAACTGAATAGACAATACCAATAATGGTTTAAATACTTGTCTTGCTTCGACTAATACTGATAAATATTACACATTAAAGCTTATTATATAAAAATATTGGAGAAATACTTATGAAAAATTCAACTAACAAAATTGCAATGAAAACACGTCAGCTTGGTCAAGGCATGTCAGAGTATATTATTATAGTGGCTTTGGTCGCTGTGGCGGCGATTGGTGTGGCAGGTTTCTTTGGTGATACGATTGAGCATCAGATGGCTGCGATGTCAGAAGAAATATCTGGTGGTAATGGCGGTAATTCTATTCAAAGTTCTGTTCAGTCGGCTGGAAAAGCCAATGCGGCAGCTACTATTGAATCGAAGATGGGAACTTATGATACTAAAAACAACTAAGTATTTAGTCTAGTATGCAAAACCAATTAGGGTTTTGCATACCCACTTAACTTATTATTTCTCATTGTTTTTTATCTAAGAAAATAATGAAAAGTGATAACCAGCTACACCCCACATTGAATCAGGGGAACTCAATGAAACCAAAGAACATCATCAAAAAAATCAAACAAACGGGACAGTCTACCATTTTAATGTTGACTGTTTTAGCCGTTGCATTACCTGCCATTGTCATTTTATATAATTCAGGAAAAGCCACCACAACCAAAATGGAAGTGGTGAATGCGGCTGATGCATCGGCTTACAGTGGTGCTATTTGGGCTGCTAGAAATCTGAATTTTATGGCTTACACCAATCGAGCCATGGTGTCTAACCATATATTGGTCGGGCATTTTGTCAGTTATGCTTCCTGGTTAAGGTATGTTGATGATGATATGGGTAAAATAGCCTCAGTGCTGTCTTTTATTCCTTTTGTCGGTTCAGCGGTGAGTGCCATTTCATCCGTGGTCTCATTAACGAGAACATTAACTGATGTGGCAGGGCATGTTTTGGTGCCGATGGTGGATGCTTTGAACACTTTTTATCACAGTGCCCAAGTTTTAGCGAAAATGTATGGTTTTTATGCCGTACCAGAAATTATGAAAGAAACAGCCAAGCGTTATGACCCTGAAATAAAAATCAATGACATTGATGCCTTGGATGATGACTTTGTTAAATACAGTGGTATCTATAATCTGGTGCGGAATAACGTGGCAATGTTTACCTTTACCAAACGTTATACGCCGAGTAGTGATGGTGGCATTATTGCGGGACTAACCCGAGACAGTTTTGGTGGCTCAAGGGCATGGATAGAAGGCAGTGCCAGAAGTACAGGATCAAAAACCCTTTTTCCAGTCAAAATAAGAAAAAGAGGAGAAACCACCATGACGGATGATATGTCTGACTGGAATGCCCACGATGAAAGAGAGGTTAGCATGTTTAACTTCAAAAAAATGAAATGGGGTGATTGGTCAACTTTGAGTAGCGGTGAAGCATCTGCCAGAGGATATTGGAGTCAATACCAAGGGGTTAGAGGTTATTATGGCTTAAATAATCAAACGGGAATAGATCAAACCTTGTATTTAACTGCATTTGCCAGTAAACCGACTGAAAACATGAAGCTTGACAGTAAAATGGGAATCAATGATAGAGGTCCTAATGATCCTTATAAAGTTCACAATATTTCTGCCGTCAGTCGAGCATTGATTTATCACAAGCGTCCAGATGCTAGTTTGGGCTGGGGGTTAGGTAATGGTAATTCAAATGCATCACCCAGTGGTGAATATTCGAACCTGTTTAACCCTTTTTGGGAAGTTAGATTGGACGAAGTTAAATTAGCTGGCTTACCAATATGATGAATAAAGCTGAGTTGAGTAGCTTGTCTGCTCGAACGAAACTTATCCCTTTATGGGATAAATTGGTAATAAGCCTAATTAATATAAGTGTTGATGTCGTCTATAATAATGATGTCAAAGTCAGTTTAAATGGAGAGCAGGATGTTTAAATCAAAAGGTCAGGCTACCTCAGAATTTGTGATCATAGGCACAGCCGTTTTTGTCCCCATTTTTTTAATGTTGCCAATAATGAGCAAATACACCGACATGAAACAAAAAGCATCAGAAGCCAGTCGTTATGCTGTGTGGGAAAGAACAGTCTGGTCTGATCCGAATGCCAGTTGGAATGATGGTGAAAATACCAAAACTGATGCAGTGATTGCACAGGAAATTAATGATCGTGTTTTTGGTCATATTTTACAAGGAATGACCTCAAATAGAGTAGAAAATACAACCTGGAAAGATGAAAATGGTGCTCCTCTGATTAAAAGTGTCAAATTAAACAAAATGAATGAAGAAGAAGTGCCTGTTAGACCGACTCAAGCTCTGGCAGTGTTTGAACAAGTGGCATATGGTGGAGGAATTTTTGAAACATTGGGTCATAAAGGTTTAGATTTAGGTAAAAAGACATTCTCAGATGCCGAAGTTGAAGTGACCGTGAATAATATCACTGTGCCAGGTGTTGTTTCGGAAATAAAAATGACCTCGTCTGCAGGTATTTTAAGTAGCAGTTGGTCAGCCCCATCTCAGCAAGAGTTTTATGATCGTTTAAGTAAGCTTGGTCCTGCCAAAGGTGTAAACACTTTAATGTCTCCAGCAGATTTACTTTGTCAAATTCCGTTGTTATATAAAGAAGGCTGTAATGCTAAAACAGTTGAGCTAGAAGCAGATTGGACGGTGGTTCCCAATGCAAAGAAAAAATAATATGATGAAAAAAATAATCAAAAAACAACTGGGTATGTCAATGACTGAGTATGTTGTCATGGGTGGCGCACTTGTGATCTCATTTGCTGCAGTTAAAGATGATGTGCTTCCCCTTATTATTGAGTTTTATGATGAGTATATGTGGACATTGGCAATGCCGTTGTAAAGTTACTCTGTTCTGTTCAAATCCATTAACGTAGAATTTAATAGAACATAGTGCCTAACGGGTAAATACTGTTTGTTATTTATTTCACCATAAGAAGCACATGAAAACAAAATTCATTATCGTCATGCATTTCATTGTGAGAATGAGTGCTTTAGTCGGTATATTTCAACAATTTTTATTAGTCCGAAAATACTCGCTGAAATACTTCATTAATCTTTTCTGCTGTGAATATATTTTCTATCCACTCTAGTATTGTTTACTGTTCATTTGATAAATATGGGTCTCAGCATCTTCTGGTATTGAGCCGAATTTGTTTCATTTGACGCAGTAAAATTGTAGTCTCACCGTGCTACGTTTCTTGGTGTGTGCTTGCTTTTCTAACCACAATTTTCCAATCATCAACTCTTTCTAACATTGTTCTCACCTCATGCAGGTCATTCAACTCTGGTATTGGTTGTTTATGCCATTTTCGTGAAAATAAAAGTCGTTTAATCGCACATTGTGAATGTTCATTCTATATATCATTATGATACATAGGGACAAAATTTATTTAATATTTCTCATTTGCAAAGATAAAAGCGGTGAAAGTTTGTGTAATAAAAAATATTTTCGTGACCTATACTAAAATTAGTGATTAAAAAATCAGTGTTCATTAAGTGTTTAATCAATGCAGTTTGCTCGTTAGGCCATGGTGCTCTAACAAAATAAGGAAAATAAAGATGAAAAAAATATTTCATTTCATATTTTGTGCCATGTTATCAGTGATGTCATCTTCGTCGTATGCGTTCAAAATTGATACGCATATATGGATTGGTCAGCAGATTATTAATGACCTGAAATCAAATATACCCCATGGTCAATTAACATTTAATTATGATTTCGATGAATTTGGTAATTCTAAAGAAGTTAAAATTCCCATAGTTTGGGATACTTATATGAAAGTTACGGGTTTTTTTGAAGCATTTTTATTAGGAAATATGGGACCCGATGCTACACCTGATATGATTGTTGGACAGAGCGTTATTCATCCAGGAATTAATCCAGAAAAAAACAATGCAGATGATTGGAAAACAAATCAATGGTTGATGCACATGAGAACTTATGCATATCTGCTAATGGAGGACAAAGGTCCTTGGGTTTCACATCAACTTGTATCAAATCCTTATTATCATGGTGTTTTAGCTCATGCCGCTGCCGATGTTTTTGCTCACACTTATGTTAATCAATATTCAGGTGATGTGTTTGATTTAAACGATGGAGAAACCCTGGTTGAACAACGGCATTATGTATTGGAAGGATTTATCTCAAAGCATACACCACCTCTCAAAAATCATAAAGGGGATTTGATTGGTGAACCATGGGAAGTAGTACAATCCGACGCCAACACCACAGGAGATCTTGTGAAGTATTCCGAATATGTCAGGGATGTATTGATATATAACGACGATGTACAAGAGCAATATTTGAAAGTGCCAACGGCTACTCATTTGGCTGCATTTTATGAATTTAGAAAGGGAATTGATAATCTGGAAGAAAAGTATAAAGAAATAGATAACCAAATAAGTAAGTATCTGCTTCCTTTTATAGCTCGAGACAGTGGTTTAAATAGTATTCTTGTAGGTGACTTTAGTGAGCTTAATAATCTGGCTACAAAAGTGCTTGAGGAACTGAATAAAGGTAATGAGGACATAAGGCAATTAGTTTCTGATTTGGAGTTTGAATCACGTATAGCCAATGAAAAAATATTTAACGTGCTGAAATCGACTGTTTTGGATGTGAAAGATTTAGAAAAAGAATGGGTGTCAACACTACAAAAATGGCGTGAAAAGTTAATAGAAGTTGCCAGTTTACCTGCAATCCCTGTTTGTCCGAAGATATTTGATAAAGTATGCGAAGAACAAAAAAGAATCATTGAGCAATCCAATAAACTGATTATTGATGCGTCTAATGCGCTTGAAAATAAAACTTTGTCTCTAAAAAATGACCTGATTGATAGAACAATTGATATCACTGAAGAAATTCAAAAAATTCCAGAAATATTGTTAAAAATAGATCAGGCTATTGCGGAACTGGAAAAATTGGGAATGGGGTTTTTGTGGCCTAAACCTTATAACAAGTTCGACTTCATTTTCATTAACTGGAAAGAACGCTACGACACCGCCATGTCTGAATACGTCAAAGCATCCACTCAATCCATGATCAATGCAATGAACCCCAACGCAAGCGCATTAGAACCTATGGCAAAATGGTTCGAATGCCACCATTTGAGTATCATTGGTTTACCTGGTCAGGAAGTTTGTGGTATTAAAAATATGCTGGGTGAAATTCATGAGGCAGTCAAACACATTACAAAAATTTTAGACCAAGCCAATATTCTGGGTTCATCATTGCCATTACCCACACCCTCTGATTTATTAGAATTTGTAGACAAAGAAGTACAAAGCTTAGTCGATAAGTTTAAGGCTAAAGCAATAGATCAACTCCCCGAAAATGTTAAACAAATATTGACTCTTCTGGATGAAGACATAACGGATGAAACCTTAAATAAATATTTCACCATAAAAGAAACGGGCTACCCTAAAAAAGGCTTAATCCAGATTCCTAATATGGCAAAAAGAATCAAGGCAGAAATGCACTTGACGCCCGATGGACATTTTGATCCTAAAAAATACCCTGTGATTTATAATGCCTTGGTGATGGCAAAATTATCTTTGCTGGACAAAGAGGGATTTACGAAATTAGCCGAAGCATTGAATGTTACAGATCACACTCAATATATGGGTGAGTTTAAAAATATTGTCGGACAAGCATTTAAAAATATTGATGTTGGTTATCAATGGATGGAAAATCCACCACCTGTGCCAAATAGCTTGAATAAATATAATCTTGCTGATATCAAATCCTATTCAACAGATTTTGGTTTTCTTCCTTGGAAAGGCGATATGCGGGATAAAATGTTCAGGAAACTATTTATTGGTCCATTGTCTCCAGGTATCGATAGTCCAAAAGAAATCGGTTTTTCGAATATTGTCGGCTCACAATATCCCTATAAAGTCTGTTCTGCAAATCCCTTTCCTGATGATATCTATGACAAAAGATGTCTGGGAGAACCCAATGATGGGGGTAACGGAGGTGGTGGTGGAAGCGGGGAGGGAGGTTCTTGTGCCTCAGAATCAGCTACACAAAAAATGCCATATCAGTCAATATATTTAAAAAACTTACGCTCATTTCGTGACAATGAATTGAGCCAGTCTGAGAATGGTCAAAAAATTACCCAACTGTATTATAAGCATTCCAAAGAAGTGAAAGAAATGATGAAAAAAGATGTTTATTTAAGATTGTTGGGTATTCGATTAATATTGCGATCTGTCTATGCCTTTAATCCAAAACAAGTTAAAAAGGACGTTGTACCTCTGGATAAAAATTATTCAAAACTTGCCATCCGTTTTCTTGAACAAGCCCAGAAAAATGGCAGTGAAGAACTTGTTGATGATTTTAATGAATTAAAAGTATTGGTCGGATCACTTAAAGGATTGACCGCACAAGAAGTGCTGGATGAAATCAAATCAATGAGTGATATTTCAGAATAAATGACAAGTATTATAAGGATATAATGTAGGAGTTCTGTCTGAGAACTCGTCTTTCCGCTGGTTCTGTGTTAAAAATGGTCGCAAAATGCTCATTTATACACATAAACTGTACTTTTCGACAATTTTATGCCTTGATTTGACGAAAATCTGAGTGAGTGGTGATATCGGTTAAATTATTTAAACCACTGAATAAGGGGAAGTGAAATAAATAAACGTCCAAATTGTGCAGGATTTTTGTTCGCCTTTGAGGCGCAAAAATAGGCGTATAGTCGAACTATACAACTATTTTTGCAACAAAAAAGGTGGACAAAAAAATTACTATGCCTTTTGGGTACAAGCAAGTTGGATGTTTATTTATTGCGAATTCCCTAAGCCTGAATCTTTCTCTATAGCACCACCGTGAATTTCCATTAGCCGTGGTAAAAAGTTGGAAATTTCCATCGCCATGATTGAAAAGTCGGCATCAAATTGTGCTTCAACTGATTCATCATCAGATTGTTCGGCTTGATCTAGCACCAGATCATCATACTTAATGCGTTTGACTGAAAGGTCATCACATAATAAGAATGAAAATTTCTCATCCCAATTCAGTGCCAGGCGTGTACAGCTTTTTCCAGCTTCCAGATGATTGGTTATTTCGGTGGATGTTAAGTCAATATTTTTACATCGAATAATACCACCATCAGATTCTAAATCTCTCAGTTCGCATTCATTTTCAATGCTAAAATCTGCAGGAGGAGGGTTTTCAGTCATCCATGAGGTGAGAATGTTACTGGTTAATGTGTGAGTTTTTGGTGGTTCAACAGGCAGTGATCCAAGGCAGTTTCTGAGTAATACCGTTAATTCTTCTGCTTTATTTCGACTGGCAGAATCCACGATTAGCCAATTGTTTTTTAAGTCAAAGTAAGCATAAACTTTGGATGTTTTGGTAAAGGCTTTGGTGGTTAGGTCATGTAATACTTCTTCACGAATTTCTTCTTTTTCTTTTTTTCGGACTTTGCGCATTTGCGTGTCTTCAATTTCTTGAACTTTCTCATCAACGTATTCGCGAACGACGGAGGCAGGTAAAACTTTTTCTTCTTTTTGAGCACAGACCATGAGGTAGCCGTCAATGCTTTTGAAAAGCTCATCGTGTTTTTTATCAACGGGTGAAATCAAACCATAAGAAAACATTTCCAGTTTTCCGCAAGGTCTGAATTTGTGTTTTTGTAGATCTTCTTGAATTTGTTCTACCGATTGAGTTAACGGCTTGTAAAAACGGTATAGACAGAGATTTTTAAACCACATGAATTTTTACTGCTCCCTAATATTATTGGAATGAAAATAGGGCGTTATTATGCGTAAGATTCACTGAGACTACAAGCGTTTTAATACCACAACGAGGTGCAATGAGATTTTTTCCATTTCGATGATTAAATTTTGTACATGGGTGATGAAATGGTTATAAAATGCCAGTGTTGGTAGGGCAATAATCATTCCGAAGGCAGTGGTTATTAAGGCTTCTGAAATACCACCCGCCAGCATGTTGGCATTGACTGTTTGTTGTTGAGAAAGGGTGGCAAAAACAGAAATCATACCCAAAACAGTTCCTAATAACCCCATCAGTGGGGCAGCACTGGCGATGGTGCCTAAAGTGGATAAATATTTCCTAATAATGGGTATTTCTTGTCGGCCAGCTTCTTCCAATATTTCTTTTAATTCAGATTCGCTTTTTTGATAGTTCAAAATGCCTGCCAATATAATGTTGGTCATGGGGATTGGGTTTTGTTTGCAATAGGCGGTGGCTTCTGGAATTTTATTGTCCAATAAAATGGTTTCAATTTGTTCGATGATTTTGTTGTTGATGACTCTATTGCGTCTTAATGCCATTGATTTGATCACGATGATCACCAGTCCCCAGATAAATAAAGCGGTTAGAGGGTAGATCATTAACCCGCCATTTTTGATGATTTCACTAATTTCCATGATAATTTCCTCTGCTATTTTTTCTGTTTTGGCAACAATACAATTTCAATTCGGCGGTTGATTGCTCTGCCTTGTGGGGTTTTATTATCGGCAACTGGACGATATTGAGAGTAGCCGACAGCGGATAAGTAGGAGGCAGGAATGCCGACTTCATTTTCAAAAAATCGAACCACATTAACTGATCTTGCGGCACTCAAACCCCAGTTAGTGGAGAGTAATCCTTGTCTATTTTTAATGGGGACATCATCAGTGTGCCCTCCAATTTGAATTTCCAGTCCTTGCATTTTATTTTTCAATAATTTGCCAACTTTTTTCAGTAGTTCAAAGCCATCTGATTTTAAAGTAGAACTACCAGAATCGAATAATATTTTATCCGACAATTGAATAATTAGGCGATCTTGTTGTTGATTGATTTCTAATTGGTTATTGGTTAGATAAGACTTTAAATTATTATTTAACCCTGCTCTTGCTTGATTAATTTGAGATAGTTTTTCGGCATTTTTTTCCGCTTCATTTTTGTAAATAGCCAGTTGTTTTTCTAAATCATTATTTTCATCCGATAAATTATTGATGTTTTCCAGCAATGTTTCTTCGTTGTCTTTATTGGCATCGTTGGTTTGTGTCAGTTGTTGGATTTTTAACTGGTGTCGTAGTAAATCAGAATTTAGATTTTTGATCTTTTCTGTCTGTTGTATTTTGGCCGTAGAATAATTAAGGATTTTTTTGTTGGCAGAGGCAATGACTGTGTTTAAACCTGAAATGGTTTGATCAGATTCGGTCGTCACTTTTTTGTATTGTGTTGCTAACTGCACAACACGGCTATTTAATGATTCAATATCTGTTTTCTGTTGATTAAGCATTGCTGCTTTTTGCTTGATTTCATTGTTTTGCTGTTCAATGCTCAAGTTTCTCATATTGACCAGGTTGGTCATTGCTTCGTGCTGACTGTTGAGTTTTTTTAGGGATGTTTGAGTTGACTGATTATTTTCTGAGAGGGTTTTATAACGATCAACCAATTGGATGATTTTAGAATTGAGTGAGTTGATGTCTGTCGATTGTTGTTTGATGGTGGTATTTGCCTGCAACATGTTTTTGTTGGTTTGATTAATCATCGTTTCTTTTTCTGCCAACTGATTCTGTGTACTGAGAATGGTATCCTGTTTTTGGTTGATGATGTTTTGTTTGGATCTATTTTGGTTGGTTAAGCTTTGCAGTTGCTGGTTGAGTTGTTTTAGCTTGTCATCCATGATAACAATGCGAGATGAATGCTGGTCGAGAGACTGTTCTTTTTGTTGAATTTGATTGTTTAGCTGAGACTGTTTGTTTTCATAGTCTGACAATTGCTGTGTTAATTCAGTTTTTTCCTGTTTTAAACTGGATAGGGCGTTTTTAAGTTCTTCAAGTTTTTCAGGGCTGATGAAAGAGGTGCTGACCGCAAAAAATAAAACCAACAGAAAGACGACGTCAATGAGTGGTGTCATATCAAGTGACAATCGGCTCTCTTGTTGGAAATTATCAAGTTTCATTTTGTTATCCTAGTTGCAACGTATTCAGAGTAATAACGAATCAGTCAGTTTTACTTTTTCTTTCTTTTTTCTAAGCGTGATACTCTTTCCCAGATAGGATGAGACTCTTTCTTTCGACGAACATCTCTTTCCAATAAAAATGCCAGATTTTTCAAAGCAATGATGAAGTTGGATTCTTTTTTCAGGCAACACTCAAAAGAGTGGATGGCTTTTTCTGGGTTTTTTTCTCGTAAATCAAACCCGATACTGGAGAAAACCATTTCAGTTTCACCAATTTTGACGATATCACCAAAATTTAATTTGGCATTTTCAATTTCTTTTCCGTTATGAAAAGTGCCGTTGGTGCTTTCGTTGTTCTCAATGACAAAATAATTGTCCTGATATCGAATGATTGAATTGGTTCTTGATGACTGTGTGTCATCTAACATAATGGTATTGATGTCATCTCTACCGATGGTCGATTCAGTAAAATGTAAATGAAAAATGGTGTCAATATCATTGCCAGAAATGATTTTTAAATAGGGTAAAGATTTATAATATTCATTGTCTTTTTCCAATGATGGGATAATGGATGCCATCATAGTCTGGTCGGCATCGCTCATTATTGTTGCATCATCAACCGACGTTTTTGGTGGTGTTTTATCGCCATTAAACATGGTCTCTAAAAAGGGTAATGTGCCATCATCTGTTTTGGATTTTTTCAGTTGTGCATTGTTGCCATCTTGTAATTGAACAATGCCTGAGATTTTACCACCAACCATACTGAATTGGTCTCCAGGGTGTAAATCTTGTAAGCTTTGTTGGCATAAATAAGGAATGACGGCATTTTCTATGGTTTGTACCAAGCCAAAGTTGTGTTCTTGTTTTTTATGTCTTATTTGTGATTTTGCGATGAGTACATAGACTTCATCTGCTTTGAATTCAGTGATGTAATGGTTTTTTGATAGAGAGGTTAGTTTGTTTTTCAATTTTGAAATTTCAGCCTGATTGCTGATGATGAATTGTTCTCTATCTTTGATTTTATGGTCAAGTTCATCTTGAACATCGGCCAATAAAATTTTATTATTTTTATAACGATTATAAAAAAATTTATTCGACAGGATTAAAACGATCACCATTAGATTAAGGCTTAATATAATGTGTAATCCGTATTCATTTAATAATTCATGTATTAGCTCCATGTCCTGCATCCTTTGGTATTTTCTTCGATCTTATTAAATTAATCCTAGCAGAATTCATTCATTTGTTATTTTAAATTTGATGTAATGATTCCAGTAATTTTTGTAGTATACCTGAAAACGAATTAAAAGTTAAGTAAATTATTATAATCTAATATAGATTGTTGGGATTGTTTAACAATAAAGCCCTTAAAATCAGTATAAAACTTGATGTTTGCTGTTAACTATTTAATATTAGAATATATAGCTACAAAAAATTAGGAGTGGGTTATGCAAGATAAGGAAAAATTGATCGTTTTTGACACAACATTGCGAGATGGTGAACAAAGTCCAGGTGCATCAATGACTTGTGATGAAAAAGTACGCATAGCCAAAGCATTGGAAAAGCTACAAGTAGATGTCATTGAGGCAGGCTTTCCTGTGGCAAGTCAAGGTGATTTTGACGCAGTGACATCGGTTGCAAAAACAGTTAAAGACAGTGTTGTTTGTGGCTTGGCAAGAGCGTTAGATAAGGATATTGACCGAGCTTCAGAAGCATTAAAACATGCCAATGCCTCTCGTATTCATACTTTCATTGCAACATCGCCCATTCACATGAAAATGAAGTTACGCATGGAGCCTGATCAAGTCGTTGAGCAGGCAATCCATTCAGTTAAACGAGCGAGAAACTATACTGACAATGTTGAATTTTCCCCTGAAGACGCGGGTCGATCTGATTTGGATTTTTTATGCCAAATCATTGAAAAAGTCATTGATGCTGGGGCAAGTACCATCAATATCCCTGATACTGTGGGTTATAATGTTCCCATCCAGTTTGGTCATTTGCTTAAAAACTTGATTGAGAGAATTCCCAATGCGGATAAAGCCATTTTTTCAGTGCATTGTCACAATGATTTGGGTTTGGCGGTGGCAAACTCATTGTCAGCCGTGATGAATGGTGCCAGACAAGTTGAATGTACCATTAATGGTTTAGGAGAAAGAGCGGGCAATGCAGCATTAGAAGAAGTGGTGATGGCAGTTAAGACTCGAAACGATATTTTTCCTTGTTATACTGAGTTGGATACCACACAAATTGTGCAATGCTCACGCCTAGTATCTGGCATTACAGGATTTCCAGTGCAACCCAATAAAGCCATTGTGGGAGCCAATGCATTTGCTCATGAATCAGGCATTCACCAAGATGGTGTGTTAAAAAACCGAGAAACCTATGAAATTATGCGAGCGGAAGATGTGGGTTGGAGTGCTAATCGTATGGTTTTGGGTAAACACTCAGGCAGAAATGCTTTCAAAACAAGATTACACGAATTAGGTGTGACCATCACCTCTGAAGAAGATTTGAACGCTGCTTTTACTCGTTTTAAAGATTTGGCGGATAAAAAGCATGAAATTTTTGACGAAGATTTACAGGCTTTGGTGACAGATTCCCGATTGGCTGCCGATAACGAATGCGTCAAACTGATTTCAATGAAAGTCTGTTCCGAAACAGGTGAAACTCCCAAAGCAAAAGTTGTCTTATGGGTCAATGAAAAAGGTGAAAATGAAGCTGTTTGTTTGGGAAGTGGTCCTGTTGATGCGGCTTTTAAAGCGATTGAAGAAATCGTTAAAAGTGGTGCGAAATTATTGTTATATTCCGTCAGCAACATTACTAAAGGAACAGATTCACAAGGGGATGTTTCTGTTAGATTAGAGCGTGATGGAAAAATAGTGAATGGCAATGGCAGTGATACGGATATTGTTATTGCATCAGCTAAAGCTTATATTAATGCATTGAATAAAATGGTTGTTCAGGCCGATAAAAAACATCCTCAAGGATCGAATGTATAATTCTACATTAATCAATTCATGACCATGCCAAATCAAAAACATTCATCAAGACAACTGCAATACCTTGAGGCAATGGGGATCAATCTTTGGGTTTCTCGTGATTTTCAGGAGACTGATATTGTTGCGGATGTCATAGAGTCAAAGATTGATATCGAGCCAGAGTTATTGCTCGAAGAGCCTGAAAGCAGCGTGGATTTGCCTCAAATAATGACTGAACAATCAACTGATCAGCCTAAAAATACTTTGGATCAGTTGCGTCAGGAAGTCAGTGTTTGCCAAAAATGCCAATTACACTCTGAGCGCACTCAAACTGTATTTGGTGTCGGCAATAGTCAGTCTAATATACTCTTCATTGGTGAAGCTCCAGGTCATGATGAAGACAAACAAGGCGAGCCCTTTGTTGGCAGAGCTGGGCAATTATTAAACTCAATGTTGTTTGCCATTGGTTTAAGGCGAGAACAAATATTCATTGCCAATATACTAAAATGTCGTCCACCCAATAATCGTAACCCGCTGGTTGGGGAAATAGAACAATGCATTCCTTATTTAAAGCAGCAAATAGAACTGGTTAACCCAAAAGTGATTGTAGTGGTTGGTCGAGTTGCTGCCCATGCTTTGTTAAATACTGAGCTACCAATGGCAAAATTACGTGGTCAGCAACACTATTTGCCAGAAACTCAATTGCCCATTATTGTCACCTATCATCCTGCTTATTTACTTCGATCTCCATTGGCAAAACAAAAGTCCTGGGAAGACTTGTTGATGTTGTATGAATTGGATAAAAATTTATTTCAAAGCAAGTAAGAGTATTGACATTTGCGTACGTTATATCGTACTTTTTTTGTGAGAGGAAATAAATATGACCATTCTAAATGCAACGGAAGCCAGATCAAAGTTATATAACCTGATTGATGAAACATCTGAGAGCCACCAACCCATCGTCATTACTGGAAAACGAGCCAATGCCGTATTGATATCAGAAGAGGATTGGAATGCAATTTCTGAGACATTGTACCTTTTGTCCATTCCAAGCATGAGAGAATCAATCAAAAAAGGCATGTCGGAATCTGTCAGTGATTGTTCTGAGGAGCTTGATTGGTGAGTTGGAAATTGGTGTTTACCAAGCAAGCCCAAAAGGATGCAAAAAATCTTTTATCAGCAAATATGAAAGATAAAGCTCAAAAACTTCTAGAAATTATCAAATAAATCCATTTCAAAACCCACCTCCTTGTGAAAAATTGACTGGAGATTTGTTAGGGGCATATTCAAGACGAATCAATATACAGCATCGTCTTGTATATCAGGTTTTAGAAAATGATCAGACTGTAAAAGTTTTAAGAATGTGGTCTCATTACGAGTAAAGAACGGAAAGTTATTTTGTACCCGTTCCTATAAGTAGGTGACCATAATTATATTAACATTTTCACTCAATATTTTCCGCCCTTTGGCACTACTGCTCTGACCGAATAGACCTCTATGCAATCAGAGCAGTAACACCAAAGGTCAAAAAATCTTGAGCGAAAATTTTGTTAAGATAATTATGGTCACCTACTTACGTGGTTTAATTTTTTCCAATTTCACAAAACCAATATCCTGCATAATAGAATACATTGATGGTAATACCAGCGTAATTAACATCGTTGATGTCAGCATACCAAAGACAATGCTGGTGACCATTGGAACCAGTATCAAGGCTTGAGTACTGGTTTCAAACAATAGCGGCGTCATACCTGCAATGGTGGTGATTGAGGTGAGAAAAATAGCTCTAAATCGGTCGTGTACCGCTTGTTTGGTGGCATCTTGTAACACCATTCCTTCGGCAATTCGGTATTTGACAAATTCTACCAGTAAAATAGAATCATTGACCACAACGCCTGCCAAAGAAACAAAACCAATCATGCTGGGTAAGGTAAAATCTAGTCCCATGATGAAATGCCCCCAAACAGCCCCAATCAAAGCCAATGGGATATTAATCATGACAATCAAGGGTTCACGATAATTGCGAAATTGTAGGCTTAATAATAAAAAGACACCAAATGCACCGAGTGCAAAACCAGTGAGGATGGAGCGTTTTGTTTCGCCACCTTTTTCTACTTCACCTTTGAGTGAAAAAACAATGTTGGGATAACGTTTTTGTAACGACTTTAAGAAATTCTGTTGTAAACCTTTAATGATTTCTGAAGTATTGGCAATTTCAGCATTAACATCGCCAAAAATATTGACAGTGCGATGATGGTTAATGTGGCCAATGCGAGCAAACTCACGTTCTTCTTTAACGATTGCAATACTGTGCAAAGGAATTTCTTTGCCTGATTTGGAAAATACAGCAAAGTTATCAAAATCAGCTAATTCGTGACTTTCTCGACTGTCTAATTTGGCAATAATTTCATAGGCTTCCCTTCCTAGATAAATTTCGCTAATTTTTACTTCCTGATAAGCTGCACGAAGTTGTAAGGCAATGCTACGAGAAGTAACGCCTGCTGCCAGTGCACCAGGTTTTAGTTTGATGCTATATTGTGGTTTGCCAGGACGCAAATCATCCAGTAGATTATAAACGCCAGGATAACCTCGAAGCCAGTTTTGTAACTCCCATGAAGCAGCAGAAAGTTGTTTCAGGTTTTGCCCGCTGAGACGAATTTCAATGGCGCGTCCCGCAGGACCCAGTTTGGCTTCTTTGTATTGGACATCAATCACGCTGGGCAGTATTCCCGTATTTTGTTTCCAGTGTTTAACCAGTTGTAGGATTTTAGTGTTGCGTTTTTCGGTGCTCAGTAAATCCACGCTCAAAGTAGCAAGATGGCGACCATTTTCGGGAACATCACCGTGCTTTCCGTAGGAGAGCTGAATATTTTTGACCAGTGTTTCGGATTCATTTTTGCTCAACGTTTTATTGGTTTTTTCCAGTGCACTGAGTAAAACGTTAACGACACGTTCTGTTTCTGCTAAGGGGGTGCCTTGCGATAATAGAATTCTGGCTTCCAGAGTATTGCCTTCTAAGTCGGGAAAGGCTTTGAATTTAACTGTACCTGTTGCAATTAAACCGATGGATGAGATCAATAAGGTAAATGTAATGCCAACCGTCATGTAGCGAAATTGAATGGCTTTTTGTGAAATGTTAACAACCTTAAGGCGGAGTTGGTGAAAATGAGTTTCCACCGTTTGTCGCCAAGCTACTTTTTTATTATTATGAACATGTTCCAGTGAATGTTTTAAGTGATGCGGTAAAACCAGAAATGCTTCCACAATACTGATGGTTAATACAGAGAGTAGAACAACGGGTAATACACCGAGTATTTGTCCCATGTCTCCTTTCATCATCAATAAACTGCCGAATAAAAATGCAGATGTTAGGTAAGATGAAAAAACACCTCGAAAGACTTTTTTGGTGCCGTCAACAGCAGCCTCCAAGGGTGACTTGCCTTGACGATATTCGTGGTCAATGCTTTCTGATAAGACAATGGAATCATCCATTAAAATACCAATCGCCATCAGCAGTGCGACCATGGATATCATATTGATGCTGATGCCGAATACCACCATTAATGCAAGCCCACCTAAAAAAGAAATTGGCAGTCCGAGTGCAATCCATAAAGTATATCGCCAAGAAAAAAATACCAATAATGCCAACACCGCCAATAACAAACCTTGCCAGCCATTGGTTAGCAATAATTGTAAACGATCGCGCACCAAAGAAGAAGAATCGTTAATAACAGTCAATTTTGTGCCAGCAGGCAATTTACGATTTTCCTGAGCAACAAATTCAGTGATGGCATCGGCCACTTTTAAGGTATCGTCAATGGTGTTTTTACTGATGATTAATAAAGCAGCAGGTTTACCATTCAATTCGATACGATCTTCTGGATTGGAAAATTTATCTTTGATGGTGGCTATTTCACCCAAAGTAATTTCACCACCGTCTACAGTATTAATGATGACAAGACTTGCAAGTTCATCGACTGTTTTTTGTACGTTGTCAAAACGAATTTGATAAGAAGTTTCTGTGCCTTGTAATATCCCCGCAGGTAATATTAGGGCTTGCGAAGCAATGAGGTCAGCAATATCCTGAACACTCAGTTTGTATTTTTGTTGAATGTCAGGTCGAACCAAAACCTGTAGTTGATGGTCGGAAAAACCATCAATGGTTACAATGGGGATTTCTGGCATGGAGAGTAGTCGATTACGATAATAGTCTGCCAGTGCTTTTAGTTCGGGAGGGGTTAATTTGTCTGCGGTAATGGCAATACTGGCAACAGGATTTATACGTCCCAATTGCTTGATCACAGGAGGTTCAATGTTGTCAGGAAAATTTTGAATGGCATTAATGGCTGTTTTGATATCATCTGTAAAGTCAGTAATGTTACCTGCTTCCTGCATTTCCAAGGTAAAAATGGCAAAGCCATCACGGGCATCACAAACTTGCTCTTTGAGAAAACTGATACCATCGGTTGCATCTTCCAAAGGAATACAAATGCCATCTTCAATGTCTGCTGGATTAGCCCCAGGGTAGACGGTGGTTACTTGGACTTTACTGGGTTTAAGCAGTGGAAAAGACTCTTTGTTTAAATGGCTTAATGAGGTGATTCCAATGGCAAAAATTGCCATGAATAAAATATTACTGATGGTGGGGTGTGAAACAAAAAATCGAATCATTGTTTTTTACCTACGGCATCAAGCATTAATTGTTTTTCAATATTGGTCGCCAGTATGGGGTTAACAGGTAAACCGTTAATGACGGGAATGACATCGGTGATAATGATTTTTTCACCTTCCATGGTGTCATCATCAATCACCACCAATTCACCTTGTTTAATGAGAATATTGACAGGGCGAATGTCGAGTTGATAGCCATTTTTAGCCCCATTCGGTTTGGCAATATAAACCCGCCCTTGGTGTAGCGCCTTACGAGGTAGTGTCAATAATTTTTGGCGGGGTGCAAGAAACTCAACGGCAACATACATGCCTCGTAATAAAGGTGGGCGTTTGCCAGGAATGACTCCTTGATATGGCTCGTTGATTGTCACTGCTAATCCAATGGTGTCTCGGGTGGGATCAATGGATTCTGCAATTCGAGACAACTTACCTTGCCATGTAGGGCCATTACTTTCAAATCCAACCAAGCTAACGCTGACATCTAACTGCATTTTAGACAGCACTTTTTGTAGATTGGCTGGGTTTTGTAAATTGATCATTTGGTGACTGATGCTGGATAACAAAGGGCGAAAGTGGCGTGTTGCCATTTGTGCATTGATTTCAACAGACTGAATACCCAATGCTTCAAACAAAGCACTGCCTGTGCTCACCAATTCATCCTTTTCAACCGAAACGGCACCGATACGGGCATTAAAAGGCATTAAAATTTCAGTTCTAGTTAATGTGTCTTTACTTTGTGCCAGTTGAGTTTTAGATTGCTTGATTTGTGCTTTAATAACGGATTTTCGACTGTGATAGCTTGCCAATTTACCTTCTAAGTCAGCAACTTGTTGGCGAAGATTCAAGACTTTTTGCTCTTCAGTATCCACTTGCGAGCGTGCAACCACACCTTGTTTGTGTATGGCACGTAATCGTTCCAATTCTGCTTGTCCGACCTGTAAATTTTTTCGGACAAGATTAAGAGAGTTTTGTGTGCTTTGTTCTTCTATTTCCAATTGTTTTAAAGAAGACTGGCTACCGACCAGTCCTGCTTTGCTTTGATCCAGCGAAAACTCAAAGGTGGTGGACTCAATTCGTAATGCAACTGTGCCTTTGGCAAGGATGCCTCCTTTTTTTAATTGTGGATGAATATAACTAATTTTTCCACTGACTTCCGCTTTGGTAGTGACCAAAATAGTGGGTTCAATATTGCCATAAGCGATGGCTTTGGACCGAAAGGGGATTTTTTTTAATGTAATGACTTCAACTGTTTTGGTCGGAAAACTTAATTGTTGATGCTCGATTGGTGGTTTTGATTTTACTTTAAAAATAACCAAAGCCAGTGCTAGGATAACTATTGTCGGTAGAATAAAGGGCTTTTGTAATAGATTTTTCATGATTAACTATTTTCCTTGGTGTTTTTGCTCATAATATGGGGTGGCTTGCTATCAAGGTTTGTTTGGTTTCTTTCTTAAAGATGTATAATACCTCAAAAAGATATTGCTTATGGTTAAACTTCTACATTCATTTTTACTGACTCGTCATTGGAAAGATAGTGTCAATGGGATAGAACTGTGCTTTTGGTTTTGTACTCCAAATGGCGCTGCAAAAGTTGTTATTGATGGTCAGCAAAGTGTATTTTTTATTGAAAAACCGCACGTTGAAAAAGTACAAAATTTATTACAAATGATGACGGGTTGGTACAGTATACCACTCAAACTCAAAAGCTTTTCGGGTGATGGCATTGTTGGTTTTTATTTTAACCAACAACGCTTGGTCTATCAGGCTAAAAAGTTATTGGCAGAACATCAAATTCCTGCATTAGAGTCAGATATTAGACCCACCGATCGTTATTTGATGGAACGGTTTTTAACGGGTTCAGTCAGCTTGCAATTTTCACATCATAAAACAATGAGTCGATATACTGAGATTCATCATCCGCAGATGAAATCGATTGATTATCAACCTGAGTTTAAAGTTGTTTCTCTGGATATAGAAACCTCCTATAACGGTAAACAACTTTATTCAATTGCGTTGTTAAGCCAACAATGTAGAAAGGTTTTGATGATTGGGGAAGGTCAAAATACGTCATTAATTGATTATGTTAAAAATGAAGCACAATTACTTTATCAACTAATTGAAAGCATTAAAAAAATTGATCCTGATATTATCATTGGTTGGAATATCGTCAATTTTGATTTTAGAGTGCTGCTGGAAAAGTCACAACAATTGAATATTCCGTTGAAAATCGGGCGAGATGGGCAAGCACTCTATTGTCGGCAATCCACTCAGCGACAAAACCATATTTTCATTGAAATTCAAGGGCGGGTGGTGTTGGATGGTATTGAGGTACTTAAAAGTGCCACTTATCATTATGACAGTTATGCATTGAATCAGGTGGCTGGAAAATTATTGGGTCGAGGAAAATTAATTCAGGAGAATTCGACAGACTCATGGAGTCGTGTCAAAGAAATTCAGCGACAATTTGAAGAAGATAAAGTATCGTTGGCAGAATATAACATTGAAGATTGCCAATTGGTTTGGGATATATTTGAAAAAGCAGACTTAATGGCTTTTTTGATCGAACGAACCAAATTGACGGGGCTGGAATTAGAGCGTTTTGGTGGTTCAGTGGCTGCTTTTGATAATTTATATTTACCTCGATTGCACCGCAAAGGTTATGTTGCACCAACGATTGAACAACAAATAACGTACCAGTCTGCACCTGGTGGTTATGTGATGAATTCTCAACCTGGGTTTTATAATCATGTGCTGGTGTTGGATTATAAAAGTTTATACCCGAGTATTATTCGCACCTTCAAAGTTGATCCTTATGCTCGAATTGCAGCCATAAATTTACCTGATGAAGCAACCATACCTGGTTTTCATCAAGTCAGGTTTGCCAAACAAGATAATATTTTGCCCGCCATTATTGAAAAATTATGGTGTGCCAGAGATCAGGCAAAAAAACAAAATAATCAACCATTATCTCAAGCCATAAAAATCATCATGAATTCATTTTATGGGGTTTTAGGTACTAAAGGTTGCCGAATACATGATTCAAGATTGACTGCATCGATTACGTTACGAGGTCATGAAATCATGAAAACCACTCAGAAATTGATAGAAGAAAAAGGGTATGATGTTATTTATGGTGATACAGATTCCGTATTTGTCTGGTTAAAAGACGTAACTGAAAAACACCAGATCGACCAAATTGGACATGGATTGAGCCTGGCAATTAATCAATATTGGCAAGATGTTTTGGCAGAGCAATATCATTCTGATTGTTATCTGGAAATGGAGTATGAAACTCATTTTACTCGGTTTTTAATGCCGACAGTCAGAGGTTCAGATAAAGGCAGTAAAAAGCGTTATGCAGGGATAATTATCCAAGGTGATGAAGAAAAACTGGTTTTTAAAGGACTTGAAACGGTGCGATCGGATTGGACGGTATTGGCTAAAGAGTTACAACAGAACTTGTATCATAGAATTTTCCATGATCAACCCTATGAAGATTATATTCGAGAAATAACGGAAGATGTTCTAAACGGTCGATTGAATCAGCAATTAATTTATCGCAAGCGTTTACGTCGAAAATTAGCAGATTATCAAAAAAATATCCCTCCTCATGTTCAAGCCGCTTTAAAAGCAGAGCAGTTTTTTTCAGCCAATAATCAACGCTCAAAATATCGCAACGGCGGAACTATTTCTTATATTAAGACGATCAATGGTCCAGAACCAATGGAGAATATTCAGTCTGATATTGATTTTCAGCATTATATTGATAAACAAATTGAGCCGATTGTTGATAATATTGTGAGCTTTTTAGGTTCGAGTTATCAACGGATTACGCAACGGCAAGAGGAGTTGGGGTTGTTTGATTGATAGCTCTTGGATTCTAAAGGTATTTTTGTTGCGAGTCACCTTTGCCTACCAAACAACAAAAGGCAGTTAATGAATTTTTGGCGGTTCAATCGTATCAGGATAATGAAAAAAATTATTCAGTTATTAGTGGAGAATTAAATAGCGCAACATCAATAAAACACGTGAACGAAGCCAGTACATTGTTGAAATTGGCTCAAAATGGGTTGAAAGATTTAAATAGAATTGCCCAACAACGTTTGCTTGATTTTGATAAAAAACCAGCAGGAAGTACGGAAAAACAACTGGATGATACGGATGAGTCTATTAGAAAACTGGATAAATTTACAAAGGTGTATTCACGGACAGCCTCCTAGGTTAAACTAGTTCTTTTATCAACAATCAGAGCGTATGTATGATTGAACGACCTAAGTCGGGCGAAAGAGCTTAATTAGTCAGTATAAATTTCCACTCAATCAGAGACGAAGATGATATTGATGAGTTTAAAGAGTTGGTTATGTCTGCGGGTGTTGAGCCCATTATTACGGTTCATGGCAGTCGTAACTCCCCTGATCCAAAATATTTTATTGGTGTTGGTAAAGCTGAAGAAATTAAACAATCCATTGATGCCAATGAAATAGAAATTGTCCTGTTTAATCACGCTTTAATGCCGAGTCAGGAAAGAAATCTGGAAAAATTATTTGAATGTCGAGTGTTAGATCGAACAGGGGTTATTTTAGATATTTTTGCTTTAAGGGCGCAAAGTTTTGAGGGAAAACTTCAAGTCGAATTGGCACAATTAAAGCATCTATCAACTCGGTTAGTTAGAGGCTGGACTCATCTGGAAAGACAAAAAGGTGGAATTGGTTTAAGAGGTCCTGGTGAATCTCAGTTAGAAACAGATCGTCGGTTAATCGGTCATCGCATCAAGAAACTCAATCAACGACTTGATAAATTAAAAAATCAGCGGGATCAAGGTCGAAAACAGCGCAAAAAAGCATCCATTCCGATTGTTTCTCTGGTGGGTTATACCAATGCAGGTAAATCGACTTTGTTCAATACATTAACTGAGTCGGATGTTTATGCAAAAGACCAGTTGTTTGCAACGCTGGATCCGACCTTAAGAAAATTGAAAATTAAGGGTTTGGGTGATGTTATTTTTGTTGATACCGTTGGTTTTATCAAAGATTTACCGCATGATTTGGTGGCTGCTTTTCAGTCCACCTTACAGGAAACCATTGAAGCAGATTTGTTGTTGCATGTGATTGATGCCAGTAACATAAAATATGAAGATTCAATTTATCATGTTAACGAGGTGTTGGAAGAAATTGATGCATCGTCTGTGCCACAAATGCAGGTTTATAATAAAATTGATTTGTTGGAAAATGATTCTCAAGTTAAAACTGAGACAGGCATTGCGGGTATTGTTTGTCGGCAATGGCTCTCAGCCAAAACGGGAGACGGTATTGCTGAGTTACAACAGAATATTGTTGAATATTTAGCGAAATATCATAAAAATATGCAAGTTACAATTCCTCCCAACGGTGCTGAATTAAGAGCAAAACTCTATGAAAAAGGTTTGGTTATTAAAGAAGACTTAAATGAAGAGGGTGAGTTTTTATTGCAACTTCAAATTAGCCAAAAAGAATTGCCGTGGTTAGAAAAATCTTTGCAACAAATCGCCTGATTTTAAATGCTTGTGTCTTAATTAATGCTCTATTTTTTACTCCTTATTTGTTTGCGTCTAGTCATTATTTAGACCATCTAATCAATCAAAGTCAGCTTCTTAAATTAAGTGAAAAACAGGGCTGGTTATCATTACTACATTATCGTCATTCTATTAATCAATCACAAAGTGTGACGCAAGATGCCTCCTTTTTTTTAAGCCCCAATGGATGGAAAAACGCCAAAGCTGAATTGACAGCAACACTCCAACAGTTTTTTGTACCACAAGGGCATAAGTTTCGTTTGAGCAGGCCAGTTGCTCAACTCAATTCTATGACTAAATCCCCTGAAAATCATGCCCAGTGTCGTTTTCCTGCGCGTTTTTTTTGGTTGTCTCAGCAGTTAAAAATCGATAAGTCAAAGTTGCCAACGATTCAATGCGGTGATTTTAAACGTTGGTTAAAACAATTTGCTGCAGATTCTTTAACGTTGGTTTTTGCTTCCAGTGATATCAATAATCCTGTTTCAATGTTTGGTCACACATTGTTGCGTTTAAATTCTTCTGGGAAAGGAAAAAATAAAGATTTATCGATAGTAGCGGATAAGTTGTCATTGAAGCGGGCAGAGCTACCCAACTCAGCCTTAACAGCTTTTGTCTTAAATTATGCGGCTGAAACAGATGATTCTGATTCACCCATTGTTTATGGAATGAAAGGTGTTTTTGGCGGTTATGTGGGAAAATTTTCAATTTCGCCGTATTACAAACATATTAAGGAATATCTGGAGCAGGAAAATAGAGAGCTTTGGGAGTATGATTTGTCATTGTCTCGTAAGGAGACTGTTCAATTGTTAAGACATTTGTGGGAAATTAAATCAGTTAAGTTTGATTATTATTTTATTGTTGATAATTGTTCTTTGTGGATGCTGAAGTTGTTGGATATCGCTCGTCCAGGCTTGAATTTGTCGGCTCAGTTTAACTTGAAGGTGATACCTATTGATACCATCAAAGTGCTGGATAAAAACCGATTGATAAAGCAGGTTCAATATCGTCCATCATTAGCCACAAAAATAAAGTTTCAGCAACAGGTATTAACAAAACAACAAAATGATAGTTTGGGCTATTGTCTTGCCAGTCAATGGTCAAAGATTGATTTGAAGCTATTTAGCCCCAAACAACAAGCTCAATTATTAGAACAATGTCATGATATCAAACAACTAAAAATAGCTCATAAAGTTGGTTTAGAAGCAGATCCATTGATTACAAAAATTTTGGCCAAGAGGAGTCAAATTGATACGGCCAATGTTTGGCAGGTTCAATCATTGAATCGTCCCGATGATGGACATCATTTATCAAGTTTTAATGTGGGCTTAGGGCGAGATAATATAGAAAAATATTTATACGTGAATTTTGATTTGGGATTGCATCAGTTGATTGATCCTATTCAAGGATTTAACAAAGGAGTCGAGGTTCAGTTTTTAAATTTTGATCTACAGTTAACAAATAAAAAAGTGGCTTTACGGAAAATGGAAATATTCAATATTTTTTCATTGCTGCCTATTTCAGATTATTTTTATCCTTTATCATGGCAATTGGCATTGGGTTATGAAAAGACCCATGATCATTATAAACAGAGTTATGCTGAGTCATCAATGGGGTATAGCGTTAACTATTTGGATTATTTGTTTTCTGGTTTATTGCTGGCTGATCTGAGATTTAAACATGATTTGAATAAAGCTGTTTTTAATACAGGTTTAGAATTAAAGATGTTACGACAAACGAATAAATACTCAAGTGTCGTCACTCAACAATGGCTTGTTCAGACATCCCATGGAAAAATACAAAATAACTTAAAATTAGAATTGGGTATTCATTTACAAAAACATATTTCTTGGCAGTTATTATTTTTTTCAGATGACGCAAGATTTGAGTCGGGGATTAAATGGTTTTTTTAGGGATTAAAATTGTATCACTTGAGGTGGCAAGCTTCTCTGGGTAATCCAACGTATAAGTAGGTGACCATAATTATATTAACATTTTCACTCAATATTTTCCGCCCTTTGGCACTACTACTCTGACCGAATAGACCTCTATGCAATCAGAGCGGTAACACCAAAGGTCAAAAAATCTTGAGCGAAAATTTTGTTAAGATAATTATGGTCACCTACTTAATGCAGTCCACGACTCTCTTTTCGAAGCATGGCTGATTCGACAATGAGTTCTGCAACCGTGACAAGATTTCTCAGTTCAAGTAGGTCATTGGTGACTTTGAAATGACCATAATGTTCAGCAATTTCATGTTGTAATAATTTGATTCTTCTTTGGGCTCGTTTCAATGCAAAGCATGTTCAAAAGTAGCGGGCGGTATTTGGTCTTCAAAATGTCCGAGTTAATTGCCATTGTTAGGCGATTTATTTTTACCGATTGGTGGCATAGCTCTATTAACCATCTTTTCTACATTCTTTTCCATGTTTACAGGAGCCAAAACTATATCAGGGTGATTTTGTGCATAGACACGGAATATTTCGTCAGCAAATGCCTGGCCTATGGCTGATACTCCATCAAAATCAAAAACCACATTTTGGAATCGTTCTATCCTAGCTAAAAGTCTTTTTGCCTGTGACCGTGATACAAGTTTCTCATTTCCGTATTGAGCTAACCTTACAGGAATAACCGTTTTATTAAATTGAAATTCATCTGGCGCAGCATAATCATCGAAAATTGTTTGGATATCACGATCTGAATTCCTGTTAATTAGCATGTAAACGCCAGTACCAGCTTCATTTTTAGAGAATCCGGATTCAATGATATAGTCAAAATCATGTGTACGCCCAGCATGGGCGTGAATTTATGGGGTGTAAGTCCCCTGTAGGAAAACCTAAATCACCGATAAGGAGATTATAACTACTAGCCGACGGCAAATGCAAGTTCGCGAGAAATTGTGTGAAG
>Ga0233443_1001022_pt1 | contig 26427 bp, 21 predicted proteins | sample SI_123_September_2_FD_182784 | JGI IMG/M metagenome (GOLD analysis project Ga0233443, IMG submission 182784) | Seawater microbial communities from Saanich Inlet, British Columbia, Canada - SI_123_September2016_200_MG | ecosystem: Environmental > Aquatic > Marine > Inlet | place: Canada: British...
TTTAAGGTGTTCAGTTTGCTCCGGCGGGACTGTTCACTTTGGTCCGGAAACAGGTGTTCAGTTTGCTCCGATTTTAGTGTACAGTTTACTCCGGTATGAGGTGTTCAGTTTGACCGGAATTTCCACTTAACCGCAGAGACCTCCTTTCCGCTCAATTCATTAAGTCCATTGTATTCATATGCCATTTCAATAATCCTTCTAGCTCTAATGCGCTCTGCCGCTTCAAGCGATTCCTTGTTGCTTTTTCTCTGCAGGCTAGTAGGATTCTTATAAACAAATAAGTCTAACGTAAGCGAAGTCCTCCTCTTCTCTGCTTTCGGATTATAGATATCCAAATACAGCTTGGAGATTCCATTATTTGGTTTTCTTTCCCTTACTTTAATAGTCATTCTGTGTTTTTTTGTGTTTGAGATTATTCCTAGATCAAATATAACACATTTTATATCAAATTAACACAAATCACACCAAGTAATCTAAGACTCACCTTTAATCATAACATCCATATTACTCTTATTATAATGAACTTAAGTTTGTTTTATTAAGATTTAATTTGATATCATTACTTCCCTTTATTACAACTACTATATTTTCCGGGAAACAAATAATACAGTGCACTATTGAATCTTATTTTGGATTGTCCTCTTGCCCTGATGGGCTTTTTATCGAGATAGCTGCCTAAGAATTCAATTGACTGAGTTATGATCAGCAAAGCAATATAGAACAACTGTTTATCCAGCAATACCTTAATATCATCGATCAGATACTTCTGGATGAACTGCTTTTCGTTAAAACTATCACTTTTACTCATTCCTGTTAATATCTTAAGCAAAGAAAGTGAAATCCTGTGAATATCTGATTGTCGTTACAAAGCAAAGCTCTAACTTTGGCTCAAGCATTCAGATTATGTTCAGATATATTGCATACTTCACCCTCATCCTCGTAAGTCTTAGCGACCTGGCTGCAACAGGTCAGTCAAACTTTAATTTCAAGTTGAATACTCTGGGGCATACATTTAATCCTGTGGAAGCTTCTGATGGTGGTAATCTTCAGCTCAATGGTGCCGGCACACTGGTGTTACAGCCGGGTTTGATTCTCTCCTATGAGAAATTCATTGTAAACAAGTTTATCTCCATCCGTGTAAATCAGGGATTCCTCTTAAATGAACTGCAACAAAGTGATGGATTGTCAGGATTATCTGCACACATCAGTGTCTACAAAAGATGGAAAACTGCAATTAACTTCGGACTGGGTTTTTCAACTCTCTATTCGATGGATGATATGGATCGTTCCTCCTTTAGTCCGGTTGCCGCCCTGGAGCTCAACTATTTTCTGTCTAAGGAAACCGACCTGTCATTTGCCATTAACAACACTTATCATGAGGCTATAAACTTATCCATTGGAATGAGATACTGGATATCAAAGGACCATAAGAAAAGTTTTAAATGTAATACCTGTCCCGATTTTTAGGCTAGAACTGAAAAAGAATTCCTGAGTAAACCGCAAATGAATAGGGGTAGTAATCTATGGAATAATCCCTGTTGTATGGTTTGATAGCATAACGGAATGTTGGTTGAAGCTGTAGCTGCAATCTCTTTGTAAAAGGAACCTGAACACCCAATCCCACAATACTGTTATAATTCACTTTGTTCAGATTCTCTGTGTTACCGAGATCGTATACATCGTCGTAATACTCCATGTGTACCACATTATCAATCATGAAGCTGGTACTTAATCCACCAAGCACCTGTAAATCCACTTTTTTATCAATCAGCTTATACTTGGCGATTAGCGGAACCTCCAGAAATTCAAAACTCTGGGTGACCATAATCTCAGATTCGAAGGAAGTGGATGAAAGAACCGTTGTTCCATCATTTTTCGATCCTCCTATATCACCCCGAACTTCGTAACCATTTTGATCCCATCTGATATTCGCCACAGATGTAGAAGCGTAAATCACATTGGTAAGCGGGCCGGAAGCGATTTTATTGAAGTTAAGATTCTCAATGGTTTGTCCCTGCTCCATGTAATAAACTCCTGAGCTGAAACTCCATCGATCGTTCCCATACTCAAAATTGAAACCTCCTGAATACGCAACGAAAGGTTGTTCTTTCGATTGATTTTCATCTCCTCCACCCCAATTATAGTAAGGATCTGATTCACCTTCATTAGTATTTCTGTATGAATAAAGTGGTGAAAAGCTGCCGGCAACACCCCATTCCCATTTATTCTTCTTTTCATGAATCACAATAGGATCCGGCAGTGAAGTAATTTCCTGCTGAATTTTAACTTCAGCAAGCTGCTCATTTTTGTTTTGAGTATCGCTTTGCTCTGTTCCTTTGTTTATTTCTTCAATCTCATCCGTTTCTTCAACTTTCGTTTCAGTTTCAACTTTTACAATATCGGATTGTGATTCAGTATGTGGTTCATCGGACACAAGTTCAGGACTCACTACTTCGGCAAGCTTTGCTTTGTTCTTATCTTCCGATCCATACGGCGGAATATCAGTCACAGAGATATCTTGCTCATTATCCACAATCTGTTGCTTATGTGAGGACTGCATCGCATTATCAACAGAGTTATTGAAGAGAAAAACATCATGCTTATCAATTACATTTTTGCCGGAGTAGATGTATTCATGCGGGTCAGAGAATCCCAGCTGAGAATCGAATTGAAATTTATTAAAATTGATCCAAATGAAAGAGGCAGCGAGCAGAATTGATACAGCTGCAGCCCAGGGAATCACCAACAAGAATGCTGATTTTCGTTTGGGTTGAATTTGATCAGCTATGTAGTTCCAGGACTCTTGCGGAGCCTTGAGGTCCAATTGGTCAAATGAATCCTTTACAAACTGATCTATCTTGCTGTTGTCCCTGCTCATTAACTATAATGATATTTATCTGATGAAACTTTAACTTCCATCATGTTTCTAATCTTTTCCTGTAATATGGTCCGTGCTCTTGACAAATTCGACTTAGAGGTACCTTCGGATATCTTCAATAACTCTCCAATTTCCCTGTGGTTATAGCCTTCAATCGCATACAGATTGAAGACCAATCTGTACTGAGGGCTTAATTCCTGCACCAAGTTGAGAATATCCTGTGCAGCAATCTGATCCATAATTCCATCGAAGCTAAAATCCTCCGCATAGTTTTGAATTTCCATATCGGAGAACTTCATTTTTTTGCTTCGGAAACTCTCTATGGCATTGTTCACGAATATTCGTCTTACCCAACCTTCAAAAGAACCTTTAAATCTGAACTGTCCAAGACTATTAAAAACTTTAATAAATCCCTCCTGCATTAAATCCTTTGCCTCTTCATAATCCTTTGCATATTGCATACATAAAGCGAACATCCTGTCTGCAAAGAAACTATACAGTTCTTGCTGAAACTCAACTTCTCCTTTAATACACTGCTTAATTATGTATTCAAAATCCTTCGCCAAAGCCTTACTACATTAGAATTATTAATATAACAGGCCAATATCCAAATATCACATCGAGTTCAACAATTGTTACTGATGTAATAAGATGTATATTGGTTGCGTTGATTCACCTATTTATTTCTTAACTCCCAATTATCTTTTTTATTTTAAGCTTGCAGGATGTATTCAAAAGTAATCGGCATCAATATGTTTTATTTCAACCCGCTCCACAAATCTAACAAGTATATACCATAATTAATAGGGAATGAATATGTGATCATTTGTCTCTCTCATTTTCTTGTTGCTGTGATAATAATAGTATAAATTTGCGAAGCTTCTAAAACATAACAAAAAATGAGAAACTCAATTATTCTATTCTTCCTTCTTCTGGGCTTTGGTAGTATGATATCATGCGAGCAATGTATCACTTGTGAAGTGATAGGTGCTATTGATACATCTACGGTGATTATTTATGATACCTCACTGGTAGATACCACCGGGATCAACTCCGGTACCTTTTATGGTTTAATTGATCCGGATACTATCATTTACAGTGAGAAGTGCGGTTCATCATCCGAAATAGAGGCCTTCGAGGCAGATGTTGTCTATGCAGCTGAATCGCGTAATTGTAAGGTTTACCGAATAGACAGACTTGATAATGGGAATAATCTGATTACAAAAATATTATGCGGAGGCAAGAAAAATCATGAGTTCTTTCTGGCTCAACTGGACACACTCATGGATACAACTTATGTAAATCCAATCGATCCCACCGATGAAATTGATGTCCGACTATATGTGGACACAACCATAAGTCATCCAGGAAAGTGGAGTTGTAGATAGGAAACAGTCAAAATCTGCACTTTTTACGCCTCAAACAGACATTCAAATCTGGTAATCAACACGATTTCCAGATTTTTTTTTGTTAAAATTTTCTGGTTTCCTGTCCTTATCTTAATTTAATCTAAACAGATTATGAACTCTATATTAAGCTAGGATTCAAAGAAATACTAAAAGAATTTTCACACCTTCTTTTAAAATTGTATAAAATATCACAAATCAGGCAAAGATTTCGACGATTCAATATATCTCTCTACCCCACACAGCGTGAGCTAATCATTTTTTTTATTAAATTAGATGCACTTTTTAACAAAAAATTAAGGGATGAAATAGAAACTAAAAAAACATTGTATAACCGTATAATTAACCAATTTCACTAACCTAAAATTTTAAATGTATGAGAAAAATTACCCTATTACTTACTCTCATGGTATTTATAGGGCTTAATGTGTTCGCACAGGTACGTACCATTACTGGTACGGTGATGAATGCAGATGATGGCTCTACACTACCAGGTGTATCAGTAGTTGTTAAAGGAACAGCTGTTGGTACAATTACAGACCCGGGTGGAAAGTACTCTTTGGAGGTTCCGGCCGAAGGAAAGTCTCTTGTTTTTTCTTTCGTTGGAATGACCACACTTGAGGTACAGATCGGCGCTTCTAAAGTAATCGATGTCTCGCTTGAGACCGATGCCCTTAGAGTCGACGAGGTTGTATTTACCGCCTTTGGAATTTCGAAGGAGCGTAAATCGCTAGGTTACGCCGTTCAGGATATCGAAGGTGAAGAGTTTACGAAAGCGAGAGAATCGAATATTGTAAATTCTTTGTCGGGTCGTGTTTCCGGAATTAATGTGACGAACAGCTCCGGTGCTGTTGGTTCCTCGTCCAGAATTACTCTGAGAGGTGCATCGTCCATTACAGGAAATAACGAACCTCTATTTGTAGTTGATGGTGTACCAATAGACAACACCAACTACGGTACCGCGGATTACAGTGGTGGCTTTGACATGCCAAACGGTATTGCCGACATTAATCCTGATGATATTGAGTCAGTTACGATCCTAAAGGGTCCGAATGCTGCAGCTCTTTACGGATTGCGTGCTTCCAACGGTGTGATTGTAATCAAAACAAAAACCGGTAAAAAAGGATCGAAGAAAGATGGAATCGGAGTAAGCTTCAATTCTTCAACTACATTCGAATCTCCGCTTGTTTTACCATCTCTGCAGAATTCTTATGGACAAGGACCTAACAAGGATTACTTTGAATGGGTTGATGGAACTACCGGTGACGGTGGTGTTGATGAAAGTTGGGGACCGCCACTGGATGTGGGACTGAGCTTTGTTCAATGGGATAACTACAAGTATGATGGTGGTGCTTCACCATGGATATCTCATACTGACAATATCAAGAATTTCTACAATACCGGAGTTACCCTGAACAACAACTTATCCCTTTCAGGTGGTGGAGATAAATCTACGTATCGTTTATCTATGGGTATGACTGATCAGACGGGTATTGTTCCAAACACAGAAATCAGGAAGTATAACATCAGTGGAAATTCCACTTTTGATATTACCGATAAATTTAAAGCTGGTTTCTCTCTGAATTATATCAAGCAATTAAGCGACAATCTTCCAACAGCTGGTTATACAAACGAGAACCCGGTACAGCAAATGATCTGGGGTGGAAGAAACGTTGATTTTGAGGCACTCCGTGATTATGAAAATCTGCCGATGTCTCCAGTTGGAACTCCGGCTGAAGGAACTCCATTGAACTGGAATACTCAATTCCAGAACAATCCTTATTGGGTATTGGATAATAACCTTAATATCCTGAACAAGGATCGTATCATTGGTAGTTTAAACTTATCATATCAGATTACCGATAATCTTTCAGTAAGAGGAAGAACCGGTGTTGACAGCTGGTCATCACTCATTCAGGAGCAGAAGGCAGTTGGTTCAAATGAATTCAAAGAAGGATTCTATAGCGAAACCGATAGAAGATACAATGAAATGAATTCAGAATTGCTTTTCGCCTACAATCGTAAGATTTCTGACGATTTTGGATTTAACTTCAACTTCGGTGGAAACCAAATGTCACGTAGCTATACTCGTCTCATTGGAGAAGCTCCACAATTAGAACTACCTAATGTTTACAGCCTGTCGAATGTTAAATCAGGAGTAAGCACTGTTCTTACCAGCTTCACTGAAGAAAGTAAGATTAATAGTCTTTATGGATTTGGTCAGTTATCATTCAGAAATGCCCTTTTCTTAGACTTCACAGGAAGAAATGACTGGGCAAGTGTTCTGCCAATCGAGAACAATTCCTTCTTCTATCCATCTGTTACTGTGAGTGCAGTACTTAATGAACTACTGAGCATTGAATCTTCCACTTTAACCTTCCTGAAGGTTCGTGGTGGATGGTCAAAAGTAGGTGGTATCGGAGCTTTGGATCCTTACCAGTTACAACAGGCATACAAGTTTAGAGATGATCCATGGGGAGCTATTCTACTTGCTCACAATCCTGATCTGCTGAATAATCCAAATCTGATTTCAGAAACCACAACAGGAATTGAATTTGGACTTGATGCAAGATTTTTCCATAACAGAGTTCGTTTTGATGCAACTTACTTCGATCAGGTAAGTACAGACCTTATTGTTGATGTTGAAGTATCAGCTGCTTCAGGTTACATCTTTGCATGGGACAATGTTGGTGAAATGTCTAACAAAGGTATTGAGTTGATGTTAGGTTTAACTCCTCTTAAGACCAAAGACTGGACCGTTGACTTTGATGTCAATTATTTCAAAAACAATAATGAAGTTGTTTCTCTGGGCGGGCTGGAAGCCTTAACCTTAGGCGGACAATGGAATGTTGACTTGCAGGCACGTGAAGGTCAACCTTATGGTACTTTATTCGGCCCTGCATACGAACGTGATCCTAATGGTAACATTGTTCATGAGAAAGGTGTACCTGTGGTTGCAACGGACTATCAGGTTCTTGGTAATATTCAACCAGATTGGCGTGGTGGCGTAACCATGAACGTTCAATACAGAAATGTTCAATTCGGAGCTACTGTTGATGGAAAGTTCGGTGGTGATGTATACACCATGACCACTACATGGGGACGTTATGCCGGTATTTTGGAAGAGACGCTTGAAGGTCGTGAGCTGGGTATTGTCGGAGAAGGTGTGAAGAACATCGGAAGTGATGAGAATCCTGAGTATGTAACCAATGATGTTGTTGTATCTGCTGAGCAGTATAATAAGTCTGCCTATGACAACTCTGTTGCTGAAGGTTCAGTTTTTGACGCTTCTTATGTCAAGTTACGTCAGGTAGTATTTACCTATACTTTACCAAGAAAGTGGTTAGAAAAGACTTCTATCTATAACGCTTCTGTCTCATTCGTGGGAAGAAATCTTGCGATTCTGCATAAGAATGCTCCTCATATCGATCCTGAAACATCATTCAGCAGTGAGAATGACCAGCAAGGTATGGAATTCGGCCAGCTACCAACTGTTCGAAGCTTAGGTTTCAATATAAATTTAACTTTCTAAAAACTTGATTGAGATGAAAAAGATGAAAATAATTATATCAATTATAGTCTTGGGGTTATTCACTATTGTTTCCTGCGATAAGAATTTTGAAGAGATCAATACAAACCCTAATGACGCAATTACGGTTCCTTCCGGTCTGTTGACCGCGGACATCGTGAGACTTGCAATGAATATTAATTATAGCACTTTCGTTGGTGGAGACATGGGATCATGTTGGGCGCAACATTGGGCTAAAGTTAACTACGAAGAAGAAGAACGCTATAAAGTTCGTATGAGTGTTATTGAAACAACTATCTGGAAGGGAGTATATGAAGATGTAATCTCCGATGCCTATAGTATGGAGCAATTGGCCATTGACGAAGGGAACGATGCATCGCGTGCGGTTGGCATCATATTACAATCCTATGGATATTTATTGCTGACTGATATGTTTGGTGATATTCCATTCTCAGAAGCAATGAGCTCAGCTGATGGAATTCTTGCACCAAAATATGATGCTCAGGCTGATGTTTATGCAGGTGTTTTTGCCATGCTGGATGAAGCCAATGCTCTTTTATCAACAGGTATCGGAACGATATCAGCAGATGGAGATCTGGTTTACGGCGGTGATGCTACAGGATGGCAAAAGTTTGCCAACTCCCTGAAGTTCCGTGCTCTGATGCGTGCATCTGGTCAACTTGATGTTGCAGCTGATCTTGCAGAACTGACAGGCCGTGCTATGTTTACCTCAAATAGTGATGAAGCAAAATTGATCTATCTTGATGCAGATCCAAACGCGAATCCAATTTATGAATCTCTTGTTTTTGGCAGTAGATTCGAATACAAGGTAAATTCAGTTATGGTTGACAGAATGGCAAGTCTGTCTGATCCACGTTTAGCTGTTTATGCAGCACCTAACAGCGATGGTGAATACAGAGGAAAACCATCAGGAATTGACGCTGTTCCTAACGACGATTACAATTATGATAATGTATCACCAGTTGGAGACTTTTATGTTAATCCTAATTTACCAGGATTCTTCATGTCATATTCTGAGCTACAATTCTTAATGGCAGAAGCAGCATTGAATGGTTGGATTTCCGGATCTGCGGAAACTTATTATTACAATGGACTTAAAGCTTCATTAGAATTTAACGAAGTACTTGGTGACTTTGATGCTTACATCACACATCCGGATGTTTCTTACAATGGAACACTGAAACAAATCGCTGAACAGAATTGGCTAGGTCTTTACTGTCAGGGTGTTGAAGCCTGGACAGAGTGGAGAAGAACAGGATATCCTGAACTACAACCTGCCATTGAAGCGGTAATTAGCGAAATACCTTCGAGGTATTTTTACCCTGCAATAGAACAATCAGTGAATGGCGCTAATAACGCCGCAGCTGTTACTGCAATGGGGGGAGATGATGCACTAACTACCAAAGTTTGGTGGATGAAGTAATGTTTGTTTAATTTCTAATAAGAAGAATTATGAAAAAAATATTGTATATACTTTCAATAGCAATTCTCGGATTATTCTTTGTCCAGTGCGATAAGGAATATGATGATCTTGTGACGGAAAACGCAAAAGTTGGTGGTTTGATTGACGTCAATAATACCGCCTTCAACTATGTAGTTGGTGATGGTTCAAGTTATAACTTTGAATTATACCTGCACCAAAACCCTGATGTCACGATCCAGACAATTGAGATTTATAAGTCATTTTATAGTGTGCCTGTGGTGATTCCATGGAATGATCCGGAGGATCCGGCTCATACAACTGCTGACTCAGTCAATATTCCGGCGACATGGTCCAATGAGGTTCTTGAAGAGTCAATCGACATTACCAATACGGCCTCACACTGGATTACCACAACAGGATTAGATTATGCAGGATTAACCGTGAATTTGAATCAGGGTGGGAATGCATTACCTGCATCAGATGGCGAACTAAACATTGGAGACTATTTCAATTTTATAGTGAAAGCCAAATTGAGTAATGGTGAAACTGTATCTCAGGCTTATAATATAAAAATGACTGTCTCTACCAGATTTGCCGGAACTTACAACTTCATCGAAGGTGTTTATTACAGACTCGGTGTCCTGTCCAGTGCGGGTGACTACTGGTTCCCTGATTATCAGTTTGAATCTGTAGATGCCAAAACATATCGAATGATTGGTATGTGCGCATGGATGGATAATATTTTATATTTCCAAATCGACGATGACGGCGTAATTACCTATCCTGAAAAATGGGATGGCGTAGATCAGATTCTGAACGATGAACCACTAATGACTTGTGAATCACATCCAAGTGACATGGTTAATGTTAACTGCGGTAACACCAACTTCGTTGTCAAAGACGATGTAAATGGTAAAGACCAGCTCGTGATGAGCTTTGGATACTACACCGGGGGTTCAGGCCCGAGAGAGTTTTATCAGGTAATGAAAAAGCAATAACTAATTTAAATTGAAGAATTATGAAAAAATCATATAAGATAAATTTCATTGTACTGCTGGCTCTCATCTTCTTTATCTCTGCATGTGAAAAAGAAGATTACACTGGCCACAGTACATTAGTTCCAACATCTCCTTCGATTACAATCACCGGCATTGATCCAGGTGGTTATGCATTCGTTGAGCAGGATACTACCTTTGTATTTGGAGTAACGCTTTCAGCGGCTCAGGTTGCAGACGTGGTCCTTTATATTAAGCAGATAGATGGTGATCCCAACAATGACGATTACGAAATCGTGAACTCAAATAGTAGTCTGAAAATTCCGGCAACTGAAACCACTGGAAACGTTGAAATCACTATTAAATCGGATGATTTAATAGAAGGACCGGAAACTTTCACCTTGCAAATTGGTGATGAAAGAACGAGTAATGCCGCCTTTTCACCGGTGACTGTTACATTCACTATTGGAAATGCTACTGAAGATATTCTCAATGCTGATATGAGCTGGACAACCAACGTTGTCGAAATGATTGAAGTCGTTAACGAAGACATTTCTGGTGATGACGTAATGGACCTCAGAATGTTGATTATCGACGAATCAGATTATTCTGTGGTAGCAGTTTCTGATGGTTCAGGATTTGAATCATATGCAGGTTTTGACACACTTGCAGATGGAAACTATTTGATTGCCGCAGATATATACTCAACCACAGATTTTGGTGATTTTGATGCAATTATCAGCGCAGATATTACTATTGAAATCAACCAGGCAGGTATTATCAATCATACATCCCTAACATTCCCTGCGGTATTGAACGATGCCACTCCTTGCGACGCCTACACCACCTACTTAGCCAGAATTAAGAAGACAGGCTTTAGCTATGAAATGGAAGAAGCTATTTCTGCCAGCTGGGCTGTAGATGCATCTACACTTGCAGGTACCTGGGGAGGCTTTGATGCCAATACTGCCATTACAACACATCCTAGTGAGGTTATAACAACTTTCTCCAATGATTCATTAATTATTGCAGGACTTGGTCATGGCTGGATGTTCGATTTCTGGGGAGAGGAAGTACTTGATTCACTTAGTGCTGATGTTCTTGTTGATTTCGACTGGACTTCGCATGGAGCGATTATCATTCCGGAACAGTATTATATAACAACGCATTATGACGGTTCGGAGTATGAATATACCCTTGTCGGAACAGGTACTGTAAATGTTTGTGGAGATGCTGTTCAAATGGTTATCCAGTACGACATGCCTCAGGATGGGTGGAGTCCTGCGGGCTGGTGTGCCGAGAATGCTTACCTTGATCATCCGTATTTTGAGGCTGTTATTACTATGAATCCTGATGGATCGAAATCAATTACCCATCAGCAGCCAAACAAACCTCTTAATCTGATAAGTAATAAACCATACTAATACAGATACTAAAAATATTAAGAAGGCTGCCAATAGGCAGCCTTCTTTTTTTTGTGCATGTTGCACTTCCTCAATTGCAAATCTGCATAAAATGAGTTTCATTTGAGTATGGAAAACCAGGCATTTCTACCACAGGAAATAATACCACAGATAAGCGGAATTAGTCAAAAACAAATCCTCGCGGTTATTCGCCTACTCACCGAAGGAGCAAGCATTCCTTTTATCTCAAGATACAGAAAAGAAGTAACAGGTGGGCTGGATGAGGTTGCCATTGAGGAAATATCAATTCAATATAAGAAGCTTCAGGATCTGGAAAAACGACGTGAATCCATAATTACCTCACTGAAGGAATCCGGGCAACTGACAAAAGAGCTTGGAGAGGAGATTGTCAAATGCAAAACTCTAACCGAGCTGGAAGATCTATACCTTCCGTATAAGCCAAAACGGAAGACCAGAGCAGTAATTGCTAAAGCAAAAGGGCTGGAGCCTCTTGCCAAAAGGATCTTTTTTCAGAACAACGATGATCCTGCAATTTTGGCTCTGAAGTTTTTGAACAAAGAAGTAGAATCAATGGAGGAAGCTTTACAGGGCGCGAGGGATATAATTGCCGAATGGATTGCCGAAAGCAGCAAAGCACGCAATACTGTCCGCCGTATGTTTCAATACAACGGAAAGGTAAAAGCTAAAGTTAAGGATGAAAAAGCGGAAGGGGCAGACAAATACAAGGATTATTTCAAATTTGAGGATACTCTTAAAAGAATACCATCACACAGATTTCTTGCCTTAAAGAGGGGTGAAAGGGAAGGTTTTCTGAAGGTCGGTATTTCTCCTGACAAGGAAGAAACCATTGAAAAACTGAGTAATCTTTTCGTAAGAACAAGAAATGAAAGTGCACTTCAGGTTGGACTTGCTGTAAAGGATAGTTATCAGCGTCTTATTGCACCATCTATTGAAAATGAAGTTTCGGCCAGCGCTAAAGAGAGAGCAGATAAAGATGCAATCAACGTTTTTGCCAAAAATCTGGAGCAATTGCTTATGGCCGCTCCATTGGGCCAAAAACGAATACTTGCTTTGGATCCAGGTTACAGAACCGGTTGTAAAGTTGTTTGCCTTGATGAACAGGGTAATCCAATGCACAATGAAACGATTTATCCGCATAAACCACAAAGTGAAACTAGCCAGGCAATGAAAAAGCTCTCATCAATGGTTGGTGCATATAAGATTGAAGCCATAGCCATTGGCAATGGTACAGCCAGCCGTGAAACAGAGTACTTTGTTAAAAGAATTAGGTTCGATAGGGAACTGCAGGTATTTGTGGTAAGTGAAGATGGTGCATCTGTTTATTCAGCATCGTCCACGGCCCGGGAAGAGTTTCCCCAATTCGATGTTACCGTAAGAGGTGCCATTTCAATTGGCCGTCGTTTGATGGATCCCCTGGCGGAGCTTGTTAAAATTGATCCAAAGTCCATTGGTGTCGGACAGTACCAGTATGATGTTGACCAAAATAAACTTAGGGAGAGCCTTAACCAGGTTGTAATTAATACCGTTAACAAGGTTGGTGTTGAGGTGAATACAGCCAGTAAACATTTGCTTTCCTTCATAAGCGGACTGGGGCCACAATTGGCTCAAAACATCATTCTGTATATTAAGGAGAACGGACCGCTAAGTTCAAGGGAAGAGTTAAAAAAGGTTCCAAGAATGGGTGATAAGAGTTATGAACAGTGCGCAGGTTTCCTTAGAATTTCCAAAGGAGAGCATCCACTGGATAACACCGCAGTACATCCGGAAAGTTATGCTATTGTGGAAAAAATGGCCACAGATCAGGGGATTAGAGTTTCAGATTTGATTCAAGAAGCCGAAGCCAGGGCCAGGATAGTTATTGAAAAGTATACCACATCCGCCGTAGGTATTCCTACCCTAAGCGACATCATGAAGGAGTTGGAAAAACCGGGACGTGATCCAAGAAAGAAAGCAAGGGTTTTTGAGTTTGACAAAGGCATTCACAAAATAGAGGATCTTTATGAAGGTATGATTTTACCGGGAATTGTCACCAATGTTACGAATTTCGGAGCCTTTGTGGACATTGGTATCAAGCAAAACGGTTTGATCCATATTTCAAACCTGAGAGAGGAGTACATTAGCAACCCGGCTGAAGTTGTTAGCGTGCATCAGCACCTGAAAGTAAGGGTTCTTGAAGTTGATGTAAAAAGGGAAAGAATTCAGCTCTCCCTGAGAAATCTGCCACAAGAGTAAACTTAATCCATTTCTTTTCATTGAACAACTATAATTATATCTTTGCTGAGCATTTAAAATAAGATAATTCCTTGATTAAGTGTAAGCAAACAAACAATAGATGAACTTCTTTAAATTCCTGTTAAGTAAAGTCTTTCTAAAGAATCTGGTCATTGCGATTGGTATATTACTTATACTAGTTGGTGGTACCCTGATTGGATTAAGAATCTATACGCAGCATGGCAAAACCTATCCTGTTCCGAAGTATGAGGGATTGCATATCGATTCAGTAAAAACGATTTGCATGGCTTCAGGTTTTCGGGTTGAAATTATTGATTCGGTTTTTGTTAATAAACTGGACGGTGGGATTGTTATTGAACAATATCCTGATTCAGGAATCCTGGTGAAGGAAAACAGGACACTTTATTTCACCATTAATGCATTTGAAGCTGAAAAGGTTCCAATGCCAAACCTTATTGAATTAACATTTAGAAAGGCTAAATCGGTTTTGAGCAACAATAACCTGAAAGTGGGTGAAATCAGTTACATTCCCGATCTGGCAAAACACAGGGTTCTTAAGCAAATTATTAACGATATTGAAGTTGATCCCGGCGAGTTGGTAATCAAAGGATCTAATGTTGACTTGGTTCTTGGCCAGGGCTTGAGCAAAGACAGAACCCTCATTCCAAGTTTGATAACACTGACCGTTGACTCCGCCAGACAAGTGGCATCAACCGCATATCTCAATATTGGAGCTGTTGTTCAGGACGAGACCATCAACGATGAAAAGGATATAGAAAATGCCCGGATTTATAAGCATTCTCCCCCATCAGATGGTAAAACTATGATCTTCCTGGGATCGCCTGTTGATGTATGGGTTACACTTGACACAACAAAACTTCCGGTTGACACAATAAATATTGAAAATTTTAATTCTTTAGAGGTAGAAAATTAGCATTAAAGTGAGCGAAGAAATGAAGAAGATTTCAATTATTATACTTTCCCTGATTATTAGTATTGCAACAATACATTCACAGGAGATACTGCTTCCTCTCCAGGAGAATCCAACCATAAAGAATTTCCTAAGGATGAATCCTGATTATCTTTTTAAATCAAGCACAGAAGCAGATACACTGACACTTCCGTTTTTTGACGATTTTTCTGCCAACACAATTTTTCCGGCTGATTCAATATGGGAGGACAATGATGTTTTTGTGAATCGTTCATTTTCTGATCGTCCGCCGACCATAGGCGCAGCAACATTTGATGCTCTGGATGGATCTGGGTCGGTATATGTTGAAGCGAACTCAACCGGGTTCTTTGCCGATTATCTTACCTCCAGGCCATTAGACCTGGACGGTATTCAATTGTCAGACAGTCTTTTTCTAAGTTTCTTTTATCAGTCTACCGGTTTGGGTGATGAACCTGAATTATACGATTCTCTGTATCTTGAATTATTCTCACCGGAAACGGAGTTATGGTATGCCATCTGGGCTAAGAATGGAGAAACAAAGCAGGAGTTTAAACACATTGTTCTGAATATTCCGGACTCAGCAAGCGATGGTGCCGCTTTCTACGAAAGAGGCTTCAAATTTCGTTTTGGCAACCGGTCGAGCCTTACCGGACTTTCAGACGCAAGCTGGGCTTCCAACAGTGACCAATGGCACATCGATTATGTACATCTCGATACGGGCCGTTTTGTAACAGATACTGTTATCACTGATCTGGCATTTCTTGCACGGCCAAATTATTTATTAAAGGATTACACTGCCATGCCATGGCGACACTATATTGTCAACTCAGTTCAAATGGGCAACTCCATTGATTTTCTGTTTTACAATTATCACAACGAACAAATAGCCTTAACTAAAGATATTACTATTAAAGATCTGGTGACCGGAACCGAAACAATTATTTTACAGGGAGCCGGTAACAACTACGATTCGGGTGAACATGATTTGGATGAAGATCTTGATGGATTCTTCTTTAACACAAATACTGGAATTGATGAGGTGAGTTTTAAGGTGGAAACAGTTGTAAATCCGGGTCCTGCAACTACAGATTTCATTACACATAACGATACATCGTGGTATATTCAGGATTTTAAGGATTACTATGCCTATGATGATGGAAGCTCTGAAAGTGGTTATGGTTTAGGGGGAGTACCCAATGGGAAAGCAGCCTTAAAATTTCAGAATTACAACTTTGTTGATTCAATCAGGGGTGTCGATATTTTCTTTAACCGTACCATAGGTGATGCCAATCAAAAGTACTTTTACCTTACTATTTGGGATCATGATGCAAGTAACAACCAGCCTGGCGAAATACTATTCAGTCAGATCGGGGTTCGGCCTGAGTTTGAAGATAGCCTGAATAAATTTCATCGTTATCATCTGCAAACCGAGAATCAGGAAGATACGGCATTTGTTGTACCCGAAATCTTCTATGTTGGATGGAAACAGACCACAATTGATATGCTGAATATTGGTTTCGACAAGAACACGATACTTGATGAAACGAACAATCCAAATATTCCTGATCCTCTCTATTTTAACGTGGCAGGTGGCTGGCAAAAAAGCTCCCTAAAAGGTGCACTTATGATCCGGCCAATATTTTCTGACAAAGCTCTGCTTACTGTTCAGGAACCCGCAAAACGTGAACTATCGTTTAGGGTTTATCCAAATCCGGCCAACAATCACATCTTATTTAAAGTAGATGAACAAAGTGAGAGCTACCAGTATGGGATTTATGATTTAACCGGCAGAATAATCAGCTCCGGAACATTTAACAATCTTCAACTCGAATTGAATACTTCAAATTACACCAACGGTATCTATTTCATGAAGTTGCATAGCTCTGAAGGTGCAGCAGGAAGCCACAAATTCATGGTTCAACATTAGACCTAATGCAGGAAAAATTAGATGAACGCGAAGAGCTGGAGGAGCTCGATGATGAGGAGATAAATCAAACCGGGGAATTGTATGAACATCATCGGGTGGTGGCTGATAAAGGCCAGAAAGCACTTCGCATTGATAAGTTCCTGGTCAACAGGATTGAGAATGCTTCCCGTAATAAAATTCAGCAGGCTGCAGATGCCGGAATGATTCTGGTTAACAACAAAGCAGTTAAAAGCAATTATAAGATTAAACCAGATGATGTGGTGAGCGTTGTGATGACGCAACCACCCAGGGAGATTGAAATAATTGCCCAGGACATCCCCCTGAATATTGTGTATGAGGATGATAGTTTTGTGGTGGTTAATAAGGAGCCAAACATGGTCGTTCATCCTGCCTATGGTAACTACAGCGGCACACTGATAAATGCCCTGGCTTATCATCACAGAGATCTGCCCCTTTTTCAGAGTGGAGACATTCGCCCGGGCCTTGTCCACAGAATCGATAAAAACACTTCCGGGCTTTTGGTCGTTGCAAAAACTGAAGAAGCTAAAAAGCATCTTTCAAGGCAATTCTTCGACAGAACAACTGAGAGAAGATACATTGCCCTGGTATGGGGAAGCTTTGAAGAGCCAGCAGGTACAATCGTTGGAAACATCGGCAGGAGCTTGAAAAATCGTAAGATCATGACCGTATTTCCTGATGGAGATTATGGCAAACATGCGGTTACACACTACAAGGTACTTGAAAACCTGGGCTATGTTAGTTTACTTGAGTGCAAGCTGGAAACTGGTAGAACCCATCAGATAAGGGCGCACCTTAAACACATCAATCATCCGCTTTTCAATGATGACACCTATGGAGGTGACCAAATTCTTAAGGGAACCACCTTCACAAAATACAAGCAATTTGTCCAAAACTGCTTTAAGTTGCTGCCACGCCATGCACTGCATGCAAAGTCGCTGGGTTTCACACACCCTGTTAGCCGGGAGTGGATGTCTTTCGATTCTGATATCCCCGAGGATATGACAACTACCATTGAAAAGTGGAGACATTATATTGAAAACAGGAAAGAAAACGAGTAAAGCTATCATTGCTTAACATAGAGCACAAACTTTCTACTGAGAACTGATAAATAACTATCAGGCACTAAAATCTGGCCACTCTTTATTATCTTTACAGGCAACAAAACTTTCACAGGCATGAAGAAAAACATTGCGATCGTAACAGGCGGGAACTCATCAGAATCAGTTATCTCACTTCAAAGTGCGTCAACCATCAAAGAGGTTCTCAACGATGAAAAGTACAATGCCTGGGTGGTGAATATCACCGGTAATGATTGGGAAGTTTGTTTTAACGAATCCTGTAATCTGATCATCAATAAAGATGACTTTAGCTTCACTCATGAAGGTGAGAAAACAAATTTTGATTGTGCTCTGATGTCCATTCACGGAACACCGGGAGAGGACGGCAAACTTCAGGCTTATTTCGACCTTGTAAATATTCCGCATACTACCTGTAATGTATTGGCGGCATCCATTACGTTTAACAAGTTTGCCAGTAAAACCTATCTCAAGAACTTTGGTATTGATATGGCCAATTCCATAATGATTCGAAAAGGCCAGAAGATTAAACCTGAGGATATCATCTCGATCACAGGCCTGCCCTGCTTTGTTAAGCCCAATGAAGGAGGATCCAGCTTTGGTACCAGCAAGGTTAAATACAAAGCAGATTTGAAGAATGCCATCATTTCTGCCTTCAAAGAAGATGCTGATGAAGTAATTATTGAAGAATTTATTGGTGGAACGGAAATCACTTGTGGCCTCGTTAAAACCAAAGAAGACGAATATATATTCCCGGTAACTGAGATTGTAAGTAAAACAGAGTTTTTCGATTACGATGCCAAATATACACCTGAATTGGTGGAGGAAATAACACCTGCACGGATTCCGGACAATATCGCTGAAAAATGTCAGGAAAGTTCATCGTTCATTTACGACATCCTGAATTGTCATGGACTAATTAGGGTGGATTACATTCTAAAGGGTGATAAACTTTATTTCCTGGAAGTAAATACGGTTCCCGGGATGAGTGCGGCAAGTATTGTCCCGAAACAAGCTGAAGTATTCGGATTAAGTCTTACTGAACTATTTGACATTATCCTGGAAGATTCTATGATCTAATCCTTTTTGCAACTTACAATGGAAAGGAAAGCAGATGATTTGCTATTCTTCTGTAATACTCAACAGTTGTTTCCGATATTCCGAGAACACACTCGATTTTGAAACCAGTCCCAGAAATTTCTTATCATCAATCACCGGCAGGTTCCAGGCATTGGTATCCTGAAATTTCTTCATAACTTCTTCCATGCTATCGCCCGGCCGAATAAAGGTAAGCGGTGTAATCATAAGATTTCTCACATAGGTGGAGTCATAAAGATCGTGATTGAACATGATTTCCCTTACATGGTCAAGTTGAACGATTCCCTGCAATTCGTTGTTATCATCCAACACCGGAAAAATATTTCTTGTGGATTTGGAGATCACTTTAACCAGGTCACCAAGGCTTGCATCTACCGGAATAGTCTTAAGATCTTTCTCTATTACAGAATCCAGATTCAGAAATCGCAGGACAGCCTTATCCTTATGATGTGTAATCAATTCGCCTCGTCGGGCCAGCTGCATAGTAATTATAGAATTTGGTTCCAAAAATTTTACAGTCACGAACGAAATAGTAGTTGAAAGCATCAATGGAACGATTAACTCATAACCCGTTGTAATTTCCGCGATTAAGAAGATGCCCGTGAGAGGAGCATGCAATACTCCACCCAATACACTACCCATAGCCACCAATGAATAGTTTAGCTCTGAGAGATAAATGCCGGTATCGAACAAATTGAAGGTATGTGCAAACAGGAAACCGGTAATTGCACCGGTAAACAGCGATGGTGCAAAGATTCCTCCTATTCCGCCGGCTCCCAGGGTTACCGCAGCAGCAATTACCTTGAGCAAAATCAACATTAGAAAGAAGAGGGATAGAAAAATTGCAGAATCACTAAGCGATGCAAACATTGACTCGGACATTATGCTTTGATAATCTCCGGAGAATACCTGCTTGATGGTTTGAAAACCTTCACCAAACAAAGGTGGAAAAAGAAAAATAAGCAAGCCTATCAATACACCTCCAACAATGAAGCGGTTCCATCGACTCTTGACTCTTTCAAAACGATCTTCAATCTTTAAAAACATAACGGTGAAATACCAGGAAACAACACCGGAAAGGATTCCCAGCAATACGAAGAAAGGAATGTCACCATTATCAAATGAATGCAGAATCTCAAACTCAAATAGTATTTCTTCTCTATAGAATAATTTGGTTGTAATGGCACCGCTAACTGCTGACATAAGCAGTGGTATAAGTGAGAACCGGGTTAGATCGATCATTAACACTTCAAGCGCAAACACAATCCCGGCTATTGGTGTATTAAAAATTGCGGCAATGGCTCCGGAGGAACCACAGGCCAGCAAGAGTGTAACCTGTTTATAATTTAGCTTGAGAATCCTGGCGAGGTTCGATCCGATTGCAGCTCCGGATGAAATGATTGGTGATTCAAGTCCGACCGATCCGCCAAAACCTGCGGTAAATACACCTCCCAACATGGACGAGAACACCTTATGTGTTTTCATTAAGCTGTTGCGTTTCGAAATGGCATGCAGGATACTTGATATATTGTGTTTAATGAAGTCCTTAATCACAAACTTCCGCAGAATTAGTGTCAGAAGAATACCAACTGCCGGATATATCAACAGCAGGTACCATCTTTCGTGAACATTAAACTCATATATTAGATAGTGCCTGAACTTATATACAGCTGTCTTCAGTAAAAGAGCAGTTAATCCGGAAGTAACACCAACAAATACACTTAGTATTAATATGAAGTTTTGAGTACTTAGATGCTCAACTCTCCAGATGAGAAATCGGGATGCTAAACTACTCAATCCTATTTTACTATTTTCCTTCTTCACAGGGGGCACTTGTCCTATCAAAAATGACAAAATCAATGATGAAAACAAAGCAATTGACGATTTAAATTACAGCTATTTGACAGAGTACACAGGAACTGTTTAAAAAGAAAGTACCCGTCGTCTGACGGGTACGCGCTTTCTGTCTAACTAATTTAACACCACCTACGAAAGCTATGAAGAAAAATGTGAACTTATTCTATTAATGCTCTTTCTCTGTGCCAGCAAATGTAATAACATTAAATAACAATACTTTAATATTTTTTCATCATTTTTCATTTATAAACTTCATGTTATTTTTTCAACATATACTATTCGATTCCTGTAAATATCTAACAAAGAAAGGGAGATTCGTATGATCCGAATCTCCCTTTCTGGTATATAACGTTTTGTTTAAAAACTACTTTTGCATGATTCCAGATTGTCGTGTATATCAAATACATTGTGAAGTTTCATAAGCTTTACCAGCTCCAAAACCTCTTGATTAATACTGCATATTTTGAATACACTATCATTGGATCTGGCTGTTTTAAATACAGAAAGCATTGCTCCAAATCCTGAGCTGTCAACAAATTTAACACCATCCAGATCAAGTATTAACTTACTATTAGGTTCTAAAAGTGAATTTAGTTTCTCTTTAACCTCCTGGTATATAACTGCATTAAATCTGTCGTGATTATCAAAAGATGCAACTTTAATCCCGTTTTCTTCTGTTACCTTTAACATTTTATATCCTTTTAAATTTTTATTCTCTATTATAAGCTTTCCAGAACAAGGCTAGCTTCTTTTGCTGATTCCTCAATAAGGAATATCGCATTTCTAACCAGTTCCGGCACTACTGACAGCTGACCGCCCTCCTCGAAACGCTTTAATTCCAGATTAATTTCATCACTTTCCTCTTCAATAAACAAATCTGAAACTCTTAATGTTTTATTGGAAAGGTTTTCCAACTCACGTTTCTCTTCATCATCCAGACTAACCTTCTTCTGTAATTCAAACTTTGTAAAATACTCACCAAAAAATTGTAGTTTCCGAAGGTCCCCTTCCAACATCTTCATACCAAGAATGGACACCGATCCCTTGGTTTTATGCGCTATACGGCCCAACAAGCCCCAGTCCTTCTTCTCCAAACCAGAACTCAGACCATCAAGAAATTCAGCTACCTGCTCTATATACAGAGGAAGAAGCATACCAACAGTTTCTTCTCCATACATCTCCTTCGTAAAACTGAGATCAATGTATTTGGTTTCCAGACTCATGATAATAAGATTTAGCTTTTCCTAATTTACTACAAATGGTTGTTATACAAAATAAACAAATTTGAATCAATAATTCAAGTAGCATTCTACTTTATTGTGAATAGTTATCATACTTTACAAATTCATACCTGAATTTACTATAAGATTCGAATTTTGAAATAAATACAATTTGACAAGCACCACCATTGTTACTCATTATTCAGAGAATAACTTTAAGTATCCCGGGAGAATATATCTTCTCTGTGCTGACTGATTGCGAGCATTTTTGAGCAGCATTAAAATATCATTAAACATATAAGATCTGATCCCGGCAATATATAAAAATGCTAATTTTGCAAAAAACAAAAGCGAGTAATATGAAAAGAACTGCATTTACCAACTTTCATGAAGCACTTGGTGCCAAAATGGAACCATTTTGCGGTTATAGCATGCCGATATCCTATCAGGGTATTAACGACGAACATAATGCTGTAAGAAACAGTGTGGGTGTATTTGATGTATCTCACATGGGTGAGTTCTGGGTAAAGGGACCAAAAGCAACAGACTTCGTTCAAAAAATTACAACCAATGATGTTAAAGCACTGAACGAGGGCAAAGTTCAGTACTCATGTTTTCCGAATGGCAAAGGTGGTATTGTCGACGATCTGTTGGTATACTGCTTTAACGAAGAATCGTATCTATTGGTTGTTAATGCTGCGAACATTGAAAAGGACTGGGAATGGTGTGTGAAAAATGCTGTGCAAATGGGTTTGGTACCCGGCAAAGATCTTTACAACGCTTCTGATGAAATTTGTCAATTGGCTATTCAGGGACCGGAGGCATTAAAGGTGATGCAGAAGCTTACGGGAACTCCTGTAATTGATATGGAATACTATACTTTCAAAAAACTTAATCTGGCAGGAATAGAGGATGCACTCTTTTCAACCACAGGATATACCGGTTCAGGAGGCTGTGAAGTGTATGTGGCTAACGAGGATGGTGAGAAACTCTGGAATGCAGTTTTTGAAGCTGGTGAAGAGTTTGGGATTAAGCCAATTGGTTTAGGAGCAAGAGATACACTACGACTGGAAGCCGGATTCTGTCTCTATGGCAATGATATTGATGACACCACCTCTCCTATTGAAGCCGGACTTGGTTGGATCACAAAATTCAACGATGGAAATAATTTTATCGACAGGGATCTGTTCTTACAACAAAAAGAAGAGAAACCTGCAAAAAGATTGAAGGGCTTTGAATTGGTCGACAGGGGAATTGCCCGTCATGGCTATACAATCGTTGATGCAGATGACAATGTGATTGGAGAAGTTACATCCGGCACCATGTCGCCGCTTACCAGGAAAAGCATTGGAATGGGCTATGTTAGCCCGGGTTTTTACAAAGCCGATACTGAAATCTATATTAAGGTTCGTAACAAAAACCTGAAGGCTAAAATTGTTAAAACTCCGTTTTTTTAAACGATATTGCAAGCCACTGTCTAAGAAAGTAAGCTTTTAGCCACTCATTTTTGCAGAAACCTGTCTGTTGGCAGAAATGACAGGAATGTCGATGAATTCAAAGAGAAAGCATGGAGTTTCGGGTCAAGCCAGGCATGAGAGTGACGCTATTTTTCAGACAAATCATTTTTCATGTCCAAACCAAAGATAGATATTGCCCTTTCCCCACTACTCTTCGATCTGCACAGTACATCGGAGCAGATTGTTGTTGTAATAGATGTCATCAGAGCATCTACATCAATTTGTGTTGCCCTGGAGAACGGAGTTAAGTCCATAGCTCCGGTATCTTCCATTGAAGAGGCTTTGGCCCTGAAAAACAAAGGATACATAACAGCTGGCGAAAGAGGAAGTTATCAGCTTGAAGGCTTTGATATGGGTAACTCTCCTCATGACTTTAGAGATCCCGCTATTCGGAAAATGAACCTTGCAATGACCACAACAAATGGTACCAAGGCCATAAGCTGTGCCGGTAATTCAAAAGAAATAGTTGTTGGAACGTTTATCAATTCAAACGCGATTCTGAACTATTTGAAAAGTAAAAATACAGATGTCTTGCTTTTATGCGCGGGATGGACAGGCCATGTGAACATTGAGGATACACTCTATGCAGGAATGCTGGCCGAGCAGCTATTGGAGAGTAAAATATTCGGAAGCTCCAGCGATTCGGTAAGTCTGGCCATGGAACTTTACAAAAATGCAAAAGCTGAGCTGTTCAAGTTTATCATTGCGGCTTCACCCAGACTGGCAGGAAAAGTCAGCTTCCTGAAAGAGGACATTGAACTTTGCCTGACACATAATTTGATCGATATTGTTCCTGTTTTGAGGGATGGTCACCTGACACCTTATGAACCTGACCATTAAATTAACTTCTACTTCTTAGCTTTCTCCAGTTGTTGTGCTATCATTTTCAGAAGCGTGCTGACTTTTATTGGCTTAGCTATGTAATCGTCAAATCCATAATCCAGGATCTTAGGCCGATCGTCAGCCAATGCATAAGCTGTTTGTGCAATAATTGGCAGATTAGGATGATCTTTCTTGATAATTTTCATGGCATCAATGCCATTCATTACAGGCATCTGGATATCCATAATTACTATGTCAATCGGAATTTGTGAACATAGCTCAACGGCCTCCCGTCCATCTTTAGCCCAATGAAGAGTAGCCTTGGTTTTCCTGAGAAAACTCTTTAGTAACTGATAATTTGGTTCAACATCCTCTGCAATCAGGATTTGCTTATCCTGCCAGGATTGTCCACCTGCCTCCGTAAGCACCTCTGACTCCCTTCCCGTCTTCTCTGTTTGAACAGGTTTAAATGGTAATCTAAAGCTGAAACGGCTTCCCGCTCCTTCTCTGGATTCAACATGAACGCTACCGCCCATTAGATTAATAAGCTTTTTTGATATTGTAAGTCCTAAGCCAGAACCACCACCATCTCTAATTGGAGAAAAGTCAGTTTTCCCAAATCGGTCGAAAATATATTCAAGTTTATCAACCGCAATTCCTCGTCCGGTGTCCTCAACAAAAAATTCAACTTCATCGCTTTCCAGCAAGGAAAATCCAATATCAATGTGTCCTTCTTTGGTAAACTTAAAAGCATTGGATATCATATTCGACATCACTTGTTTAAGCCTAAGAACATCCGTATAGAAAGACAAGGCCTGATCTGTTGAGTTGATCTTAACCCGGAATTCCATCTGGTCCTTTAATTTCTCCGATTGAGTATCAGTAAAAAAGCTATAAAAATCCGAGAAGAACTCATTCAATTGACAAACCTCTTCATTCAATGTAATCTGTCCTGAGTCAATCTTGCTATAGTCAATCAGATCTTCAATCAGATGGAGCAAAGCATTACCGCTCTTGCTGATATTCTTAATGTATAATTGTTTCTGCTCATCCGGAAGTCCGGCTTCTGCCACAAGATTCGAAAATCCAATAATCGTATTGAGCGGAGTTCTGATCTCATGTGACATATTCGCCAGGAAGAAAGTGTTAGATTTCTCGTTGTCGGCCGCCCGCTGACGAATATCATTAATGGATTTTTCCAGTTTGATTCTATCCTCAAGATCGTTCAGAATTATAAACCAGAAAGGTTCAGATGCATGCAATATTCTGTAAGCTTTCATCTCAACCCGAACTGCCTTACCTGATTTTATCCTTATCAGTTGATTCTTTCTCTCAAGCATTGGCTCAACGGAATTCATGAACTGACTCACGGCATCATCCGGAAGAAGTTCGAAAAGATTGATCGCTTCCTCAGGTTCTGTTTTTAGTAATAATCTTCCGGATTGGTTGATCTCCTTCACAAGTCCGGAAGCATTGCACACAACCGCAGGAACATCAAACTTGCCGAAGATCTGCTTATACAAACCGCCTGAATCATCCGGCTTTTCTTCTGAACTCTTCTTTACAATGGTGAGCAGAACAGAATCATTATAGGGCCGGAACAACATCTCGTAAGCATCGAGATCATTCTCTGCAATCTGCTGAGAATACTCAAGAGATGACTTCACATTATTCCGAGCTGAGACATAGCCCGCTTCAAACCGACTAAGGAGATCATCTTCCATTCCCCATTCCTTATAATGTCCTTTTTCAATGATTTTAAAGCGAATTGATTTGTCAATTAGATTAGCTTTAATGCAGTTTCCTGCACCATCCAGAAGTACACTGGAATCGGCCAGCAGGTTTATAAATGAAAGATCCTTCTCCAACTGTGAGCCCGATACCTGATCATTTGGGATCACTTGACATTTCCGGTGGATTTACATTTTTAAGCCCATATTTTAGAAACTCTGAAAAGAAAGAATTTAATATCATTTACACCTCTCAGGGTTGCTCTAAAAGCTTTAAG
>Ga0233443_1001024_pt1 | contig 26409 bp, 27 predicted proteins | sample SI_123_September_2_FD_182784 | JGI IMG/M metagenome (GOLD analysis project Ga0233443, IMG submission 182784) | Seawater microbial communities from Saanich Inlet, British Columbia, Canada - SI_123_September2016_200_MG | ecosystem: Environmental > Aquatic > Marine > Inlet | place: Canada: British...
CAGAAAAGCCATGGTCAAAATGTCTGAATTGGAAATCCGCGACTATATGATGGCTTTATTCAAACCAAACATTCCTCGGAAACCGTTGATAGAGTTGGTGTTATGAAAAGAGTCGGGTACTGTGAGCCAGGGCACCGACTTCGGCATCCGGGTTGACGCCTGCTGTTGTCAGGAAACGAACTTCCGGACGGAAAGAATAACGCATCTTGCCGCGCTTTTCCTTACTGGACAGGGTCAGGTCGGCAACGGCCAGATAGTGCGCATCATAACCGGCCTTCAAGATCAGTGTCTTGCCTTCGTAGGCCATCAACGGATCATGATCATGACCGCCCAGAATAACATCCAGGCCTCTGGTTTTGCGGGCGATTTCACGATCTTGTGAGAAATCCAGGTGTGTGATGGCAACAACAAAGTTTGCCCCCTGTTTGCGCAAATGTGCCACGGCATTTTTGGCCGTTTCGGCGGCATTCAGGAATTTCACATTGCCTGGACTGGAAAGATGTTTTGTTTCCGATGTCAGCAACGAGAAAAAACCTATTTTATAGCCCCCTACTTCGCGCATGGCATAGGCTTCCATACCGGCAAAGGGTTTGCCATCGGTGCCCATTGTGTTGGTTGCCAGCCATTTAAACTTTGATTCTGCCAGGCGCATTTTCAGCACGTCATCGCCAAAATCAAATTCGTGATTTCCCAGACCGGCCAGATCAACACCAATGGCGTTCATCATGGAGATCATCTGTGTGCCTTTGGTCAGACCCGACATCACCGATGGCGAAATCAGATCACCGCCCAATGTGGTAATCGTCGTGTGCCCTTTGGCCCGTTCCGCCTTCAGCAAGGTCTGAAGCTCAGCCATGCCACCGACACCGCGTTTGGCGGCAAATTCATAGACGTCATTGATGTGCAGAAAGCTGACTTTGGCTGATTGCGCGACAGCGGCTGCTGTCATCGCAACGCTAAGTACACCAGCCAGCACAATACTGGTTAGTCGCGTTGATATATGTTTTGAAATTGGCATGTCGATACCCCCAATGCATCAGTTGGATTGCCCGGTTTCAGGCGTTTTTTTTCGGTAGAAAACCCTATGCCGTTCCGGATCGCTTTGAAACACAAATCTGACCAATTGGACAAACATTTCAAAAACCCGGGTGCTTTGCCTAATTCACGGTTATGATCTGGAGACGAGATATGGGTGGGAAATTGATGGCACAGTCACTGGCGCAAAATATTCATAGCTGGATTTTGGAACAGGGTCTGACGGAAACAGGTTGTGAAGACGTCGTACAAGGCTTTGGGCAGCGTCTGGTGGCCGGTGGTGTGGCGGTCCACAGACTTAGCCTCGGTGGCATGCTGTTGCACCCGGTGATTGGTGCCCATGACGTGGTCTGGGAGGCAAAACTGGATAAGGTTGTCGCCAGTAGGGTCCCCCGCACGGTCTTCACCTCGTCTGAATTTCAGAATTCCCCATTTTATTATTCCACCAGCCAAAACCTTCGTTTTGCCCGTTACAAAATTGAAGACGAGAACCTGGAACGTGAGTTCCCTTTGTTCGACAAATTCCGCGAACAGGGTGTCACGGACTATCTGGTCTATTTCCATTCCTATGGACGGGACAGCCGTATGCTTTGGGCGGATTTGCCGCCCGGTCTGGAAGGTGTCGCCTTTTCCCTGACGACCAAACGCATTGGTGGATTTGCCGATGACGAAGTGGACATGATCACCGACCTGATGTTGCCTCTGGCGCTAACCATCAAATCGCGCACGACCATGGAGCTTGCCAGAACGATCCTTGATTCCTATCTCGGCAGTTATTCTGGTGGCCTTGTGCTGGATGGTCTGGTGGAACGTGGCGACGGTCGGATCATTGATTGCGTGCTCTGGTATTGTGATTTACGCGATTCCACGGCTTTGGCGGACAAGATGGAACTGGAAGAGTTTCTCGCCATGCTGAACGATTATTTTGATCATACCGCCGGGGCGGTGCTGGAGCATGGCGGTGAGGTCTTGCGCTATATTGGTGACGCTGTCATCGCCATCTTCCCTTACGAAGAAGGCACACGACCGCCGCAAGCCATGGCGCGAGCCGCCCTTTCGGCCACCCGAGACGCCATTGCCCGGATCAACAGGCGAAACGACAAGGTGGCGGGGTCAACGGCCGAACCAATCCGCTTTGGCGTCTCCATGCATGTGGGTCAGGTGATGTACGGCAACATCGGCACCGACGAACGCCTGGAGTTTTCCGTCATCGGCCCCGCCGCCAACGAGGTCGTGCGCTTGGAAGGCCTGTGCAAGAAGCTCAACACCCCTGTCATCGCCTCGTCAACTTTCCGCGACATCTGCGGCGAGGAAACCATCGACCTGGGCCGCCATGAAGCTGCCGGCGTCAAAGGCGGCGTCGAGGCCTTTACCTTCGAGGATTTTGCGGTGGATAGTTAATGCGTATATTCCATGGAGAGTGATCATGCGTCTGATTGAAAACGATATTCTGACCAAAGATGTCCTGGACTGGAAAGGAATGCATCTTTTCCATTTTATGGCGTCATCTTGTTCGCAGAAAACCAGAATCTGTCTGAATCTAAAAAATATCGACTGGACGTCTCATCATCTTGATCTTGGGAAGGGAGACAATTACTCCGAATATTATTTGGGGATCAATCCACGGGGTCTGGTGCCAACACTGATTCATGATGGTGAAGTTCATATTGAGAGCAACGATATCATCGTACTTCTTGATGAGCGGTTCCCGGAACGGAAACTTGTTCCACAAATACAAAAGGACAAGATTGTCGATTTGCTTCGTCACGAGGACGATCTCCACCTTGACTTGCGCACGTTAACATTCCGCTACACGCACCCCCGTGGAAAGGAGCCCCGCTCAAAGGAAACTCTGCAAAATTACAGGAACCGGGGGTCGGGCCAGGTTGGTGGGGAAATTGACGAAGCCAAGGAACGAGAACTGAAATTTTGGGAAACGGCGGCAGATGTTGGCATCACGGATGACGCTATCCGCATTTCAACGAACAAATTCAGGGCCGCAATTGATGAACTGAACGATCTGTTGACTGACAACAAAAATTTGATGGGTGAAGAAATTACGGTTCTGGATATCGCCTGGGTCATCTATCTGAATAGACTGGTGCGCTGCGGCTACCCCCTTGAACGTTTGCATCCTAGGGTAAATACATGGTTCAATTCGTTACGGATGTTGCCTGAATTTAACAATGAACTGGTCGTGCCGCCTGAAGTTCAAAAGGCGGTTGACCAAAACCATGAACGCCAACGACTAGACGGGACGACTCTTGTGGAAGTAGCTGGTCTATAAAATTTTTTTTACCTTTGCCTAATCTACCGCAATCATTGCCGCCGCAACCCTTCGTTCTTCAGACAATAACACATTGAAGGTCCGACAGGCTGCACCCGTGTCCATGGATTCGAGACCAATGCCCCAGGATTTCAGGCCCTGGCGGATGTCATCTTCGATAAAGCCCATGGTTTTGCCACAACCGATCAATAAAAGCTCCACGGACGGCTCGGCTGTCTTCAGAGGCTCGAGATGATCCAATGTCAAGTCGGCGATTGTCTCGATGCCCAGGGGCAAGGTTTCTTGCTGGCAGACCAGCACCGAACCTGAATGGCGCACTTCAGCAATGACAAAATCGCCATTGCCGTATTTGTGGATCAGTTGACGCCCGGCGGGAATGAGCGGGGTGATATCCATGACGTTAGACTATCTGGCTGACTAGCTGGCCGACTCAATGGCTTTCGCATCACCTTCGGTAGCATCATCCCCATCGTTGCGGCGGACACCAAAGTACAACAGTAATGGCCCCGCTACGAAGACGGACGAATATGTCCCGACAACAACGCCCCACATCATGGCGAAGGTAAAGCCACGAATGACTTCGCCGCCAAACAGATACAGTGTGATCAGAGCCAGCAATGTGGTCGCCGACGTCATGGCCGTGCGGGCCAGGGTTTCATTAACACTTCGGTCCAGCAACTCGTCCAACGGCATGGTCCGGAATTTACGCAGGTTCTCGCGCACCCGGTCATAGATCACCACGGTATCATTCATGGAATAACCAATGATCGTCAGGATCGCAGCAATAATCGAGAGGTTGAATTCCAGACCCATTATCGAAAAGACACCAATGGTCAGAATAACGTCATGCACCAGCGCCAGCACGGCGCCAATACTGAACTGCCATTCAAATCGGAACCAGATGTAGATCAGCATGGCCGTCACCGCCAGCAACATGGCCATGGTACCGGCTTCGATCAGTTCTGCCGAAACTTTTGGTCCGACAAATTCAACCCGACGGTATGATAATTCGCCATCAATTTTGTTGGCCAAAGCGGCTTTCACCGCATCGACAGCTTTTTGTTGGGCAGAGGAATCACCGGGCTGGCGTTCAACACGGATAAGGACTTCTGTATTACGACCAAATTCTTGCAGGGCAACTTCGCCCAGGCCCAGGCCTGATGTGGCCCTGCGCATTTTGGCCATATCAACGGGCTGGCTGGAGCCAACCTCCATCAGAATTCCGCCCTCGAAATCGATGCCGTAGTTCAGGCCTTTGCCAAAATACAAACCGATAGAGCCGAGGATCAAGACGAGAGAAAAAACGAACGCCATCTTGCGCATGGCCATAAACTTGACGTTGGTTTTTTCCGGGACAAGACGTAATTGCATGATCCGGCTCCTATATGGGTAACTGTGTGGGACGGGCACGGCGTAGCCACAGGGCGACCAGCAAACGTGTCAACGTCACCGCAGTAAACATGGATGTCACAACGCCAATGGCCAAGGTCCAGGCAAAGCCCTTGACCGGCCCGGAACCAAATTGCAGCAGCAGAACAGCCGCGATCAAGGTGGTTACGTTGGCATCGATAATGGTTGTCAGAGCGCGTTTGTACCCGGCATCAACGGCGGCAAAAGGTGTTTTACCCAAGCGGGCTTCTTCCTTGATGCGTTCAAAGATCAGCACGTTGGCATCCACGGCCATACCGATGGTCAAGACAATTCCTGCAATCCCCGGCAGTGTCAGTGTTGCCTGCAGGATGCTGAGGGCACCACCAATCAAAGCCATATTGACCAACAAGGCGGCATCAGCAGCAAACCCGAAGCGGCCATAGAACATGGCCATGAAGACCATCACTATAATAAAGGCGAGGCCACTGGCTATTTTACCGGCCCGAATGCTGTCGGCACCCAGGTCAGGACCCACGGTGCGTTCTTCCAGAATTTTCAACGGTGCGGGCAAGGCACCAGCGCGTAACAAAACAGCCAAATCATTGGCTTCAGGCACAGTAAAGCTGCCGGAAATAATACCGGAGCCACCGAGAATTGGGCTCTGGATCTCCGGCGCACTGATCACTTTGTTATCAAGAACAATGGCAAAAAGACGGCCCACATTTTTGGATGTTGCATCGGCGAACTTCTTGGCACCGACGGAATCGAAACGGAAGCTGACGACCGGGCGACCTTGATCAAAGGTGGCATCCGCATCGACAAGGGATTCACCGCTGACCATGACCCGCTTACGAACCAGATACTGACGCGCAGACCCTCCGGCCTCTTTTGCTTCTTGTTCAAGAAGTTCTGAGCCCGGCGGCACACGACCTGTCCGCAGAACATCGGCAACGTTTGATTTGATGTCGACGAAGCGGAAAACCATTTTGGCGGTTTTGCCCAGCAGACGTTTAATACGATCGGGGTCTTTGACACCTGGCAACTGGATCAGGATACGGTCATCACCCTGACGCTGAATGGTCGGCTCACGCGTGCCGGTCTGGTCAATCCGGCGACGGACGATTTCAATGGATTGTTCCACCGCAGCCCGCTTTCGATCCAGTATTGCCTGTTCCGTCATGGTAATCTGAAGGACGTTACCATCCAGAACTTCTACCTCGATGTCCCGACCACCACCCTGCCCCATGGCATTGGGTGTCATGACATTGCCAAGCCCATTGACAATTTCCTGAGCTTTTTCCATTTGTTCTGGTTTACGCACACGCACCAGAACTTTCGAGCCATCCGTGACACCAAGGCCACCACTGTATCCAATCCGTTCCTTGCGCAAGTCGGCCCGGGCCCCTTCAACAAGGTTCTCCAGTCGTTCCAGCACAACGGCATCAGTGTCGACCTCAAGCAGCAGATGAGACCCGCCCTGAAGATCAAGGCCAAGGTTTATCTGTTTGTGCGGCACCCAGTCCGGCAGGCCCTCAGCCGTGGAACGGTCAAGGAAATTCGGCAGGGTGAACAAGATACCCGCCGCTGAAACCAGCGCAATCAGGGTTATCTTCCAGTTGGAAAAATACAGCATCGTCAGCCCCGAACCAGTTTACTTTTTGCCACCGAGAAGGCCACCAAGCAAACCGCCTGGTTTTTTGACGGCACCCTCGCGGTCTTCTGATGAATCATCTTTTGAAGAATCATCTTTTTTGTCATCGCCTTTTTTGCCGGAGCCGCCATCAGCAGGCTCACTTTTCGACATAACAGCGGTCAACGTGGATTGCACGACTTCGATTTTCACACCTTCGGCGATTTCAACCATGGCGCGGTCATCATCGTGAACCTTGGTGATCTTGCCCATGATGCCACCAGCGGTGACGACCTTGTCGCCACGGCGTACGGCCGAGATCATGGCTTTATGCTCTTTGGCCTTCTTTTGCTGCGGACGGATCAGCAGGAAATAGAATACGGCGAAAATCAGGACCAGCGGCATAAGTTGTGTCAGCATACTGCCGCCACCAGAAGCACCACCGGCAGCCTGTGCAAAGGCCGGAGAAATGAACATATTGCGTCCCCATAAAGGAATAACAGGCGGGGAAATCCCACCCTGGAAAATTTGCCGGACTATAACGGCATGTGGTGACTTTGCAAACCGTTACAAGGCGGTTTTCTGCGGTTTATGAATGAAAAACACAACATTGATCTTCGGCCCCGATGTGATAATGTCGCGCGCCGTTATCCCGAAGCACCAACCTAACCGGAAACCATGCCAGAAAAAGACCTGTTCCCCGTTCTCGAACGGATTGCCAACGCCCTTGAGCGTATGTCACCGCCCGTGCCTGAAGCACTTGATCTCAGCACAGCTGATGCCTTTGTCTGGCATGCCGAGGATACAACCCTGAAGCCTGTTCAGCGCGTTAACCGCGTTGAAATTGGCCTTTTGCGGGGGGTTGACCGGGTTCGGGACATCCTTTTTGACAATACAAAGCGTTTTACGGATGGCTTGCCGGCCAATAACGCCCTGCTGTGGGGAGCCCGTGGCATGGGTAAAAGCTCCCTCGTCAAATCGATCCACGCCCAAATAAACCAGCAAACCGCCGGTGCCCTGGTGCTGGTGGAGATCCATCGCGAAGACATCCCCACCCTGCCGCGGCTTCTCGGCCTGCTGACGGCAACCGGGCGTCGTTGCATCCTTTTTTGCGATGATTTGTCTTTCGACAGCGACGATGCCAGCTATAAATCCCTGAAAGCCGTCCTCGAAGGCGGCATTGAGGGCCGCCCGGACAACGTCATCTTCTATGCCACATCCAACCGTCGCCATTTAATGCCACGCGACATGATCGAAAATGAACGTTCCACGGCGATCAACCCGGCAGAAGCAGTCGAGGAAAAAGTCTCTTTGTCAGATCGATTTGGCCTTTGGCTTGGTTTCCATGCCTGCAGCCAGGACGAATATTTCGAGATGATTGAGGGCTATGCGGCTCACTATGGTTTGGATGTGAGCATTGAAACCCTGCATACCGAAGCCAAAGAATGGACCATGACACGCGGCTCACGATCGGGTCGTGTCGCCTGGCAATATATTCAGGACCTGGCCGGACGATTGGGCCAGAACCTGGACTGATCTGAAGAATAATTTTGCAGTTGTCGAGATTAGTTTGAAGCTAACGTCACCGGGCGGCGCTGGCCGTTGCTTGCAGTAAGGTACTTCAGGGGATTAACCGCATTGTTACCTTTGCGGATTTCGAAATGGACCTGGGGTTTGCTCACACTGCCACTGGTGCCTGCGTGACCAATGATCTGGCCCTTGTTGACCTTCTGGCCACGTTTGACCACAAGTTTGTCGGCATGAGCATAGGCCGTCATCCAGCCACCTGAATGACGGATCAGCAACAGATTGCCAAAGCCGCGTAATTCATTTCCGGCATAGGCGACAACGCCATTTTCCGCCGCCAACATCGGCTCACCCTGTTTGGCGGAGATATTGATACCGTCATTATAAAGCCCACCCTTCTTGGGGCCAAAGCGCGACAACAAACGTCCCTTCACCGGCCAGACAAACCGTCCGCCTGAACGGCGTGGCGGAGCGGCGTCGACAATCTGTGGTTTCGCCGGTTTATTCTTCGCAGGTTTATTCCGGGCCGGGATCATGGTGTCGACGGTGGGCTTTTTCAGCTTGAATGTTTGTTGTCCGCCAGCTTTGTTCTGCGCAAGCTGGACAGTCGATGCTTGCCGCCTGCCAGGCATAGACAGTCTCTGGCCCACGTAAATCGTATAGGGTTTCTTCAGCTTGTTGGTGCGGATCAGGGCTGACATATCGACGTTATGATCGCGGGCGATCTCGAATATCGTGTCGCCGTTTTTGACAAAATAAGTGCTGGGCTGCGGCAAGGTCAGGATGCGGCCCGGCTTTACCATATAAGGCGGCAACAGGTAATTTGCTGAAATCAGATCGCGGGGTTCCAGATTGTAGTGCCGCGCAATGGAATAAACCGTCTGCCCTGCCTGTACGATAACCCGCGCCGGGATCAGCCTGGGTTTCGGTTTCGATATGGCCCAGGTCGCAGACTTGTTAAAAATGGGTGCAGGCAAAGATCGTGAACAAGCCCCCAACGCCAGAAGCGCCAGGATGCACATGCTCAAACCACGGAGTTTACAAAGTTTCTGCACCATACTGTTTTTATTGAACAATGTTGGTTTAGAAAGTGCTAACAACGGGTAATTTAGGTGCTGTGAGTAGTTGAATTCCGTTTTTCGGTGGCTGTACCTTCAACCAGAGGCACAAATCGTACTGGCAGCATTTTTTCTTCCGAGTATTCATCGCCGTTGCGACGAATGCGCACAATGTCCTGGTGCTGGCTTTCCTTGCCCACGGGAATAACCATTATGCCACCATCATCCTTCAGCTGCTCAAGCAAGGCCTTGGGTACTTCTTCAGCTGCTGCCGTGACGATGATGCGGTCAAAGGGGGCCTGTTCAGGCCACCCCTTGGCACCATCACCGTGCCGACTGACGATGTTATGCATATCCAGATCCCGAAAGCGCTGTTCAGCGACCTTTAGCAGGGAACGATAGCGCTCTACCGTAAAGACCCGGCGACAAAGTTTCGACAGGATTGCCGCCTGATAACCTGATCCGGTTCCGACCTCCAGCACCCTGTGTCGATCCCCCAATTCAAGGGCTCCGGTCATAAAGGCCACGACAAATGGCTGTGAAATTGTCTGACCCTGCTCGATCGGCAAGGCCGTGTTCTCATAGGCTTGATCTGCAAAATTTGGCAGGACAAAAAGATCGCGCGGGATACGCTCTATAACCGACAGGATGCGCGTATCGGCAATGCCGGTCTGGCGCAACTCCATTATTAAACGGATCAGGCGGTTCTGATCGTTCACGCCAACAATTTGTTCAGTTTCGCCATAGTCGGCTGATGGGTCAGGTTGATATGCAACGGGGTTACCGATATACCGCCCGCATCCATCACGGCCAGATCAGTTTTGGCGGCAGGTGCACTCATGACTTCACGATAGCCAATCCAGTAATAGGACTGGCCACGGGCATCTACCCGTTCATCAACAAACATGTCACCCAGATCTCGATGGCCCAGTTTGCAGACTTCAACGCCCGTCACCTTGTCGGCTATCACGTCGGGGAAATTGATATTGATCAGAACATTGGACGGCCAGCCACCATCCACCAGTTTACGCAATAGCGCTGGTGCATGGGCCTCGGCAGTGCCCCATTTGCAAGGATGGGGCCGGGTCAAAAGCTGGCTCATGGCGACAGAGGGTATGCCCGCCAATAGACCTTCCATGGCCGCCGCAATGGTACCGGAATAAGTCACGTCTTCCGCCAGATTGCCGTGCCGGTTCACGCCGGAGAGCAACAGGTCAGGCTTTTTCTGGTCTTTAAAAATATGATTGACCGCCATCAGCACGCAGTCCGTTGGTGTGCCTTTGACAGCGAACTTTTGTTTGCCGAGCTTGCGCATGCGCAAGGGATCATGCAGTGACAATGAATGCGATGCGCCGCTTTGTTCCAGTTCCGGGGCAACAATCCAGATGTCATCGCTGATGGTCCTGGCGATTTTCTCCAGCGACTTCAGGCCGGGCGCATTGATACCATCATCATTGGACAAAAGAACCCGCAGGCCTTTGATCGGCTTTAGTTTGGGACTTGCTTTGCTTACCTTAGCCATTGGCTTCAATAACCTCCATACCGCCCATATAGGGACGTAAAATTTCCGGCACGATTACCGAGCCATCGGCCTGCTGATAGTTTTCCAGAATGGCGACCAGGGTGCGCCCAACGGCCAACCCTGACCCATTCAGGGTATGCACAAACTGCGTGCCCTTTTCGCCCTCGACTTTGAAACGCGCTTTCATGCGACGGGCCTGGAAGTCACCGCAGTTGGAACAGGAAGATATCTCGCGATAGGTATCCTGTCCTGGCAACCAGACTTCAATGTCATGTGTCTTTTGCGCACCAAACCCCATGTCGCCGGTGCACAGCACAACAACCCGGTAAGCCAGGCCCAAGCGCTTCAGAACTTCCTCGGCGCAACCTGTCATGCGATCCAGTTCGGCGTCTGATTGATCCGGATTGACCACGGAGACCATCTCAACTTTTGTGAACTGGTGTTGGCGAATAAGACCGCGCGTATCCTTGCCAGCAGCACCGGCTTCTGATCTGAAACACCAGGTTTGGGCGGTATAGCGGCGGGGTAAATCATCTTCGCTCAGGATTTGGCCATTTACGAGGTTAGTCAGCGGCACCTCGGCAGTGGGAATCAGCCAGAAATCATCATCCGTGTGAAACTGGTCTTCGGCAAACTTTGGCAACTGCCCAGTGCCATACAAAGCTTCACTGCGGACCAGCGCTGGCGGGTTAATTTCCGTATAGCCATGTTCGCCCGTGTGCAGGTCCAGCATGAAGGCACCCAGGGCGCGTTCCATACGTGCCAAAGAACCGCTCATGACAACAAAGCGGGCACCTGACATACGAGCAGCTGCTTCAAAATCCATCTGCCCCAGCGCTTCACCGATTTCGAAATGCTGTTTGGCCTCAAAGCCCAGTTCAGGCGGCTTACCCACGCGGCGAATTTCAATGTTGGCTTCTTCGTCGTCGCCGTCTGGTACATCCGCTGCGGGCAGGTTTGGAGTGCTGGACAGGATATCATCCAGGGTCTTGCCGACCTCGCGTTCGCGATCTTCGTCAGCCTTCAGTTTATCTTTCAGATCAGCCACTTCGGCCATCAAGGCCTGGGCGGTTTCTTCATCGCCACTGCCTTTGGCCTTGCCAATGAGCTTGGAAGCCTCGTTGCGCCGTGTCTGGTGTTCCTGAAGAGATGTTTGTGCTGCACGACGTTCCCCATCCAGTTCCAGAATTCGGGCGGACAGCGGTTCGGCGTTCCGGCGTTTCAGGCCAGCATCAAAGGCGTCAGGGTTTTCGCGAATCCATTTAAGATCAAACATTTTGGCACGTCACAATGTCAGTGGTTTACAGGTGCCCTGTGTATACGCGAGCCCACGTGTATCGTCCAGCGACAGCCAATTTCTAATTATTCGACTTAACGATCTACATTTCCGCCGCGCAGAGGAACACCAAACTCCCGATGACAGACATCCGCAAGCTTGGCGACGCCTTCACGGATGTTGTCGATGGTGGGATGGCCAAAACATAACCGCATGCGATTTTTGTTTTGCTCACCATAGACCGTCCATTCCGGGCCGGGGTTAATGGCGATACCTTCAGCGCCCGCTGACGCAGCAAGTATCGAGCTGTCGACATTTTCTGGCAAGGTAACCCAGATATAAATGCCGCCAACCGGCACTGTGAATTCAGCCGATGCGCCGAAATGTTCGTTTAACGCCTCAACGATGGCCTCGGACTTTGCCTGCAACATGGGCATCAGGGCGTTCACATGGGTATCAAAATGTTTGGGTAGGTATTCTGCCAACACCATCTGTTCCAACGCCCCACTGCCCGCATCTGTCTTCAGGGGCAGGACGTGCTTCATGACGTTCCAATGGGCTACCAGGTAGCCAACCCGCAAGGCTGGTGCCACAGTCTTGGAAAAGGTGCCGCAATAGATCACACGCTGTTCTGTATCCAGGGCGTGAATGGCTGGTGGGCGCTTTTGGTCCCAGATCAAATCGGAATAACAGTCGTCTTCAAAAATAGGCACGCCAAATTCGGAGGCAATGGCGAGCATCTCCAGACGTCGCTCCTGGCTCATGATCGTGCCGGTAGGATTCTGGATTGTCGGAATAGTGTAAATATACTTGGCTTGCCGCCCCTGCTGCTTCAGGTCCGCCAACGCGTCACGCAACAGGTCCATGCGCATGCCATCGTCATCAAGGTCAATGCCCACATAGTCAACACCGAGGCGCTTTAGACGGGTCAAGGCACCACCATAATTGGCGGATTCCAGAACCACGACATCGCCTTCTTCCAACAGCAATTCATTGACCAGATCCATGGCCTGCAATGAACCTGAGGTCAGCAATACTTCTTCTGGTTCGATATCCATATTGGCACGGCGCTTGAGGTTACCGACAATAAATTCCCGCAAGGGAAGATAACCTTGCGAGCCATTTTCCATGCCATATTTGGCCATGGAATGACCTTCAGCCCGAAATACTTTATCCAGAGCAGTTGCCAGTTCATCAACCGGCACAGTGGCTTCATCGATATTACCGCCAACAAAATGATAAGGCGGATAGCCTTTCCACTGCGAACCTGCTGACGCCGCACGCTTACTCAGGACGGGGCTGAAATCGAAATTCATTGGGGCCTGCCTTCCGGGAATCTAGTCAGTCAGAAAAATTATTCAGCGTCTTCTTCTGCGGCTTCTTTCACGCGCTTTTTCTCGATAAGACGGGCGCAAATAATCGAAATCTCATAGAGTATAATAATCGGAATTGCCAGGCTGATCTGGCTTAAGGGGTCTGGTGGCGTCAGGATCGCTGCCGCAGCAAAGGCCGCCACAATGGCATAGCGACGTTTCTTCTTAAGCCCTTCGGACGTCACGATACCAACACGGGCCAGCAGCGTCATCAACACGGGTAATTCGAAACTGATCCCGAAGGCAAATATCAGGCGCATGGCCAGGCTGAGATATTCGCCAACCTTGGGCAGCATCTCAATCGGCAGTGCACCTTCAGCACCCAGTGACTGGAAGCTGGCAAAGAATTGCCACGCCACCGGCATGACAAAATAATAGACCATCGAAGCGCCCAACAAAAACAGCAGGGGCGTCGCGATCAGGAATGGCAGGAAGGCGGACTTTTCATTTTTGTACAAACCAGGTGCAACAAACATCCAGATTTGCCCGGCAATGATCGGGAAGGAAATAAAGGCAGCAGCAAAAAAAGCGACTTTGATGTTGGTGAAAAACTTTTCGTGCAGCGCCGTATAGATCATCTTACGGTCGCTTTCGCCTTCCCATATTCCCGCCAGTGGTTCAACCAGGAAATCGAACATCGGATTGGCAAAGTAGAAACACACCAGGAAGGCCACCAGAAAGCCCCCTGCCGCATACATCAAACGGGTGCGTAACTCGACCAAATGATCAAGCAACGGCATTTTGCTTTCTTCGTCGGCTGTGCTTGTGTTGTCCGTCACGGTGCCATCCCTGCCCTACGCCTTGGTCTCTGATGCGTCATCAGAATCAGTCGCAACCGCATCCCCGGATGTATCGTCTTGAACCGGCATATCAACACCGTCATCGTCGTCATTTGATTCATGATCAAAATCGAGAGATTCATCAAGGGATTGAATGTCGTCTGTGTGGTCGGCATCGCCACTATCATTGACGGCCGTATCCGGCTCGTAGTCTTTGATCTCATCTTTGAAATCAGCTTCCAGATCAGGGATTTCGAAATCCAGGGCTTTTTCAGCGTCACCTGTAGGGTCAATCATGTTGCCAAAATCGAGGGCGTCTTCACCGCCACCAACAACATTGTCTTTCAGTTTGTCGAGTTCGGCTTCGCGCACCATATCGTCGACACCAGACTGAAATTCACGGGCCAGGTTGCGGGCTTTTTTGACCCAGCCCATGACATTGCGCAAGACGTGCGGAATCTCTTTTGGACCCACCACAACAAGTGTGACGACCGCTACAACAAATATTTCTGGCCAACCGATGTCAAACATCTCGGCTTACCTGTCCTGTCTGGAGATTTCGCGAAACTGGAAAAAGCTGAATCAGCTTTTTGCAGCCTTATCCTTGTCGGCAGCAGCATTCGCTGCATCTTCACTGCCTTCAATCGACTTGTTGTCAGCTGATGCTGTCGGTGCTTCCTCGGCATTTTCCTTGATGCCTTTTTTGAAAGCGTTCAGGCCTTTGCCGAAATCGCCCATCATGCGCGAAATCTTGCCACCGCCGCCAAACAGCACCAATACTACGACCAACAAAATCAGCCAGTGCCATATACTGAACGCACCCATAGTCTTCGTTCCTTAATCTTGATCGGCCCGACCGGTGTGGCGGAGCCCTGAATTTCGCGGATCATCGCAGAATAGCCCCCAAGGCGCAATGTCACTCGACACGATGTCGCATGAGCCCAGATTAGTTCTATTCTTCCTCGTCGCCCTCAATATCTTCTTCGTCTTCTGTCTCTACTTCATTTGATGGTGTTTTTTTCTCATCACCCTCAAGATCGTCGTTTTCTGTGTCTTCTTCGCTTGATGACGCATCTTCCTGGTCATCCCACTCGGAAAAGCGCTCTTCATCGCTTTCTTCTTCCGGTTTGGCCGTCACAGCCGCATGTTCACGTGCTTCCGCCACCAATGAGGCCGGTGGCCGGGCAGACAACAGGCCAGCAGCTTTCAATTCTTCGATACCCGGTAGATCAGCCAGTTCTTCCAGGCCAAAATGTTCAAGGAAATTGCCGGTTGTGCCATATGTGACGGGCCGTCCAGGTGTTTTCCGACGCCCCTTGGGCCGCACCCAGTCTTCTTCCATCAACACATCAATTGTGCCTTTGGAAATCGCCACGCCCCGCACCTCTTCAATTTCTGCCCTTGTGATGGGTTGGTGATAGGCAATGATCGCCAATGTCTCAACAGCAGCCCGGCTCAGCTTACGGGAGACTTCGACTTCCTTTTCCAGCAGGAACTTGAGGTCAGGTGCCGTTCTGAAAGCCCAGCGTCCGGCAACCCGCACCACATTGACGCCGCTATCGGCATAACGGGCCGTGACACCATCGAGGGCCGCCGCCAGATCAACATCGTCCGGCAAACGGGCATGCAAGCTGGCTTCATCCAGGGGCTCAGCCGCTGCAAACAGCAACGCTTCGACCATACGAATATGTTGGGAATCATGTCGGGAATCTGTGGTCATAGGTTATTCTTCATCGTCAGGTTCGCGATTATCCTGGGCAATATCACCATCAGGAGCCCCGCCTTCTGCCAGTTGTTTGGTTTCTTCATCAAATCGATCGTTCGGGCGTAAGTAAATCGGGCCAAAGTTTTCGCCCTGCCGCATAGTCAGCTTGCCGTTTTTTGCCATTTCAAGCGTCGCCACCAAAGTTGACGCCAGCGCCGATTTACCAACAAGACCGCCCCTCAGTTCAGGCGGCAAGAAGCTTTCCAGTCGCTCCCAGCCCGGCGTTCGGCCCAACATTTCAGTCAAACGGTCCAGCGCTTGTTCGATGGTATAATAAATATGTCGATCTGGCAGATGAATATCTGCGTCGCCCTTGGCTTCTTTCTGGATCACATAGGCGCGCAGCAATTCATACAGCGTGACCTCGTAAACCGAATTGCGGATCAGGCGAATGCCCTCGGGCTCACCGCGCTTGAAGAAATCGCGGCCGAGACGGTTACGTTCCATCAGCTTTCGACCGGCATCGCGGAAAGCCTCAAGGCGTTTCAATTGCCAGGTCAGGCGGGCCGCCATCTCCGGACCACTGAGTTCTTCGCCATCGTCAGCAATTTCAGGCAACAACAGTTTGGATTTCAGATAAGCCAACCACGCTGCCATCACCAGGTAATCAGCCGCAATTTCCAGGCTTAATTTGCGGGCTTCGGCGATGAATTCCAGATATTGCTCTGCCAACGCCAAAATGGAGATTTTGGTGATGTCGACCTTTTGCGTGCGGGCCAGTGCCAGCAGCACATCCAACGGACCTTCATAGCCCTCGATGTCGACAAGAAGCGGCGTCGCATAGATGGACTCACCGAATTCAGATCCGGCTGCCAGTTCACCTTCCGGTAAGCCGCCCTCTTCGTCCCAATCGTCGTTTGGCGTTTCGTCGCTCAAGTTATCTCGCCTGAAAACAGGTCCAGGCGCATTGCCAGACCCCGGTTGAAGCACATGTTGATTTTGAAACCTTATACATCCCCTGCACCCCGAAGGGCACCCTCATCCGTGAAAAGTTACGAACCTTACGAAATCTAGCAGAAAGGCAATCATGGGGGAAACAACAACCTCAAAGAGATTAAGTCTGACGCCGACAAAATTGCCGACCATCGGAAGGAAAAACAACAGTCCTATCAGGATCATGAAGCCATGGCGTTCCAGCGATGCCAGTGGTCGCGCCAGGGCGTCTGGCAGCAGCCCCACAGCCACCCGCCCCCCATCAAGGGGTGGAATTGGCAGCATATTGAAGGCGGCCAACACAAGATTGATCCTGATCATATTCAAAAGGCTCTTGGCGACCCATTCGTGCGCCATTTCGGGTACGTATTGCACAAGGTGAAAAAGTAAGGCCGCTATGATCGCCATCGCCACGTTTGATGCGGGTCCTGCCAGCGCCACCAGCACCATATCCCGTCTGGGATTGCGTAATCTGTTAAAGTCCACAGGCACCGGACGGGCCCAGCCAAACAAGAACGGAGAACCTGTCAGCAGCAACAATCCGGGCAAAAAGAATGTGCCAATGGGGTCAATATGGTTGATAGGGTTGATGGTTACCCGACCTTGAACATAAGCCGTATCATCGCCCAACTTCCAGGCAACGAAGGCATGGGCTGCTTCGTGCAGGGTGATCGCCAGCAAAACCGGCAGCACCCAGATACTGATGTTGAAGAAATTGATGTCAGGGTCAAGGCTCATGTGATTGTGGTCTCCAGCAAAGCGGTGAGTTCCTTAACGCCTGCATCAAAATCCAGGACTGTATTTGTGGTTGGCAAAGTAGCTCTGGCCCGGGTCCAGCGTTGCTGGCTTTTTGTCGATAATTCAGGGGCATTGGCGGCGATCCGCTTCATTTCGTCAAGCTTGCCATTGCAGTGCAACGCCGCGTCAGCACCAGCTTTCAGGGTCTTGGCTGCACGGTCTTCAATGGCACCTTCCAGGGCCTCCATGGAGAGATCATCACTGAACAGAAATCCATCGAACGCCATGTATTCCCGAATGATCTCCTTGATGATTTTGGCAGATACCGTGCCAGGATTTTCCGCATCAATAGCTGTAAAAACGATGTGGGCTGTCATGCCAAGCGGCAGGTCATTCAGGGAGCAAAATGGGGCAAAATCGGTCTTTTTAAGGATATCCAGCGCTTGTTCAACAACAGGTAAGGACAAATGGCTGTCGACCATGGCCCGACCGTGACCCGGTATATGTTTGATCACCGGCAAGACCCCCGCAGCCAAAAACCCGTTCGCCGCGGCCCGCCCAAGTTCAGTCACAACATGAGCGTCAGACGAAAAAGCGCGGTTCCCGATGACCTGGCTGGCACCATCCAGTTTCAAATCGAGGGACGGCGAACAATTTACATCAACGCCGACATCCAATAACTCATGGCCGATCAAGCAGGCATTCAGATGAACAGCCTTGAAAGCCGCTTCGGTATCTTTGGCAAAAAGATCACCAAACAGCGCCGGGGCCGGAATATCGCGCCACTGTGGCGGCTTCATCCGTTGTACCCGACCGCCTTCCTGATCCATCAGAACAGGGGCATCGGGTCGACCCACAGATTCGCGCAATCCGCTGGTCAATTTTTTGAGTTGATCCCGGCTTTCGCAATTGCGGGCGAACAGGATAAACCCCAAGGGATCAGCCTCGCGAAAGAAGTCACGTTCGACATCACTCAGAACGGGTCCTTCACAACCGAAAATCAGGGCGCGATGGGCCACGTCTTCAGGGTTTGATCACAAGGCAGCCAACCTTGCGTTTTTTCAGGCGACTGCATAAGGCGGCAGCGGCTTCTGGCCCGTCGACAGGTCCGGCCCGCAGGCGGTGGAAGACTCCGCGACTGCCAAGATCGGCCCGAACAACAAGTGGGCTCAAGCCACCCAATAGCGCCTTGTTGGCTTTTACCAGACTGTTCCAGCCGGTCGTGGCCTTGGCAGCGGTGCGGTAGGCACCAACCTGGATCATGTGTTGGCCAGGTTTGGTCAGTGGTTTGGCCTTCTTAACCGGCGCAGATGGTTTTGCCGTAACAGCTGCTGTTTTCACAACCGGTGGTTTTTTCTTTGCGACGACGACGGGTTTTGCTGCTTCGGGCGCGGGCTTCGGGACCAAAGGAATTTCTTTGGCAACAGATTTCACCGTCTTGACCGCGACTTTTGGCTCGACCGCCACTTCTGGCTCGGCTTTCGCCTTTTCCGGATCGGGTTCTGCTTTGGTTTCAGGCTCTGGTGCCGGGGCCGGTTTTTTTACGATAACTTCTGGCGGTGGCAACAAGCGTTCCGCTTCAACCGTTTCCGGCTTGCCACTGAGACGATTGTAGACTGTCTTGTCCTGGTGTGGCACCTGCATCCCACCCGGACTATCCGGTACAATCTTGATCGGACTATTGTCGGCGCGGATCAAGGGCGGCGCCATCTGCACGCCCTTGCGCACGCCCTGTTCATAGGCCAGCCACATACCTGTGGCCGCGGCCACAACTATCGCAGACGCCACCAGGACCAGTCCAATGCGACGAGCCTTGCCCGGGTCGGGTGCTACGGACACCTCCTGGGGTACATCAGTTCGGCCCTGCCGCAGATATTCCGGTGGCGGATCAATGGGCGGTGTGGTTTGGTCCGATGCCATTTATCGTAACTCCTCCAGCGCCTCGACGCCCATCACAGCCAGTGCCCCGGCGATTATGCTGGCGGCACCACCAATCAAGGCGAGACGTGCCCGTGTCAGCTGGATATCGTCTTCAATAATAAACCGAAGCGATACATCTTCCTTGCCCTTGTTCCACAAAGAATGAAACGCCGAAGCAACTTCAGCCAGATAAAACGCAATGCGATGCGGCTCGTGCGCAGCGGCGGCGGTTTCAACAGTGCGGGGCCAGGTTGCCATAAGCCTGATCAAAGCAATCTCGTCCGGGTCGGTCAAGTCGCTGCAATCGGTTTTGGCGAGTTCCGGATAACTAATATCGCCCAAAACATCGGTTCCAAGGGTCTCAAGAGCATTGCGCAGCACTGAACGGGTCCTGGCGTGTGCATATTGTACATAGAATACAGGGTTATCGCGAGACTGTTCAGTAACCTGGTTGAAGTCAAAATCCAGCGGCGCATCATTACGGCGCGTGAGCATGATAAAGCGCACCACATCCTTGCCCACTTCATCCACCACTTCGCGCAAGGTGACAAAATCTCCGGAGCGCTTGGACATTTTCACCGGCTCACCATCACGCAACAGCTTAACCAGGTTGCACAGTTTGACGTCCAAGGCGGCTTCACCGCCGGAAATGGCGTTCACCGCGGCTTTCATTCGTTTGACGTAGCCGCCGTGATCGGCCCCCCAGACATCAATCTGGGTTTTGAAACCACGTTGAAATTTGTTGCGGTGATAGCTGATATCCGAGGCAAAATAGGTCCAGCTGCCGTCGGATTTTTTAACCGGGCGATCCGTGTCATCGCCAAAATCAGTGGCTTTGAACAAAGTTTGCGGGCGCGGCTCCCAATCGTCGGGCTTTTTCCCCTTGGGCGGCTCCAGAACGCCTTCATACAACAGTCCCTGGGCTTCCAGCTGCCCCAAAGCGTCGTCGACTTCTCCGGCCTTGACCAGGCTACGTTCCGAACTGAAAACGTCAAAAACGATCCCCAACGCGGCCAGATCATTGCGGATCATCTCCATCATGGCGTCGATAGCTTCGTTCTGAAACAACGTGAGCCAGTCAGCTTCAGAAGCCTCAAGCCACTTGTCACCCTGTGTTTCCGCCAGTTTCTGACCAACTGCAATCAGATAATCACCGGGATACAGACCTTCAGGAATTTTGCCGATATCCTCGCCCAGAGCTTCGCGATAACGCAAATGCAGTGACTTGGCGAGCACATCAATCTGTGATCCGGCATCGTTGATGTAATATTCTCGTGTGACGTCATATCCCGCTTTGGCCAACAAACTGGCTAGCGCATCACCAATAACCGCGCCCCGAGCGTGCCCAACATGCATGGGTCCTGTGGGGTTGGCAGATACATATTCGACATTGACCTTTTCACCATCGCCAACCGTTGAAGTCCCGTAATTGTTGCCGCCCGCCAGCACTTCGGCCAGCCGGGCATGCCAAAAGGAAGCCGCAAGCCGCAAATTGATGAAACCGGGACCGGCAACTTCGACGGTCTCAATATCCGCAACAGCTTCAAGCCGGGCTGCCAGGGTATCGGCAATATCCCGCGGTTTCATTTTTGCCTGTTTGGCCAGCACCATGGCCGCATTGGTTGCAACATCCCCGTGACTTGAATCGCGCGGTGGCTCAACCGAAACATTGCTGAAATCCAGGCCTTCAGGCAAACTGCCGTTCGACGATAGTTCTTTAAGTTCTTTCGCAACAATTTCTTCTAAATAACTGAAAAAATTCATTTAATTACCTGCGTATACGTCGAATAAACGACGATGTTCTTCCAAAGCAAATCGATCTGTCATACCGGCCACGAAGTCACAGACATGGCGCGCTGTCAGGGCTGTTCCCGGCCCGTCGCACTTGTCTTGCCATGAGGTCGGCAGGCATCCAGGCTCGTTCAAATACAGCTCAAACAGCTCGCCGACAATACGTCGCCCCTTGCTCATCATGCGATTGACCTTGAAGTGGCGGTACATATTCTCAAACAGGAAGGATTTCAGCGCCTTTTCCTTTACCGCCATATCCCTGGAAAAGGCGACCAAAGGCTTTTCAAGATGACGCACGGCTGCGGCATCGGCGGGCTGAAACTCAGCGATCCGGGCTTGGGTTTCGGCGATAACATCATTGACCATCACTTCAATCAGACGGCGCACAGCCTCATGAATTTTGCGCGAAGTATCCAGCTGTGGATATTCCTCTTCAACCGCGGCGAACACAGGCCCCACCAGTTCAAGATCACTTAATTCGGCAATCGAGAGCAATCCGGCCCGCAAGCCGTCATCCACATCATGATTATTATAGGCGATATCGTCTGAAATGGCGGCCAGTTGGGCTTCGGCGCTGGCAAATGTATCCAGTTCCAGATCGTGGGTGTTAACGTATTCCACAATACCGTTCGGCAGCGGCCGGATATGGCCCTTGGCATCGCGACGCGCCATCGCACCCGTTAAGGGCCCATTATGCTTCACAATGCCTTCCAGGACCTCCCAGGTCAGATTGAGGCCGTCAAACTCGGCGTAACGTTGCTCCAGCTCCGTCAAGACCTTAAGCGTCTGGGCATTGTGATCAAAGCCGCCAAAGGGCTGCATGGCAGCATCCAGGGCATCCTCGCCCGCATGACCAAAGGGTGGGTGCCCCAGATCATGGGCCAGAGCCAGCGCTTCCGCCAGATCTTCATCGAGGCCAAAGACCCGGGCCAGGGACCGGGCAATTTGCGAGACTTCCAGTGAATGGGTCAGGCGGGTGCGGTAATTATCCCCTTCATGGGCCACAAACACCTGGGTTTTTTGCTTGAGACGCCGAAAAGCCGCGCAATGAATAATACGGTCCCGGTCGCGCTGAAAAGCGGTACGGGTCGCACTTTTCGGTTCGTCGTGAAAACGACCCCGGGAATCCGCTGACCGACAGGCAAAAACAGCTGGCGGCGGCGGCACAAATATTCTGGCATCCTTCATGGCGCGGAAGGTACCTTGAGCGGGCTGCCACTTCAAGCACAAGCACCCTACAGGCTTGGTAGAATTCAACTTTTTGCGTCACAAATCACCAGGATCACGTAATCGGTCGACATTCCTCCGATTCAACGCGAAACTTCGGGCATGTGACATCAAGAACCAATTGACAATTCGTCGAAACATCCTAAATAAGAGAGAGTATTACCCGACCAATCAGATTGGTTTTTAGAAAGTGGATATCGAGATGTCCGAAGTTCAAGTTGAAACGCCCGCTGAAGGCCCCGCTGAGGGCAATGTCACTTTAAGTGAAAGTGCCGCCAAACGGATCAATGTTATTGTGCAATCCGAGGCTGAAGCAGGCGAAGGCATGGTGCGGGTTGAGGTCAGTGGTGGCGGTTGTGCTGGCTTCCAGTATGGCTTTTCCTTTGATGCCGGCACCAAACCTGACGATACTATTGTCGAACGAGAAGGCGCCAAAGTCGTTATTGACGCCATGTCGCTTGAATTTCTCAAGGGATCAGAAATTGACTTCGTTGAAGACCTGATTGGCTCTGCCTTTTCGATCAAGAACCCCAATGCAACATCTGCTTGCAGCTGTGGGTCCAGCTTTGCTGTCTGATTACCAGCTTTGCTCTTTGATTAACTGACACGCACATACGGAAACAAGGCTCGCAATTGCGGGCCTTTTTCTTGTGTCATGCCCGGGTAGAATGCGGCCAAATTCTTGCCAATCTGATGAGCCTCATGGATACTGGCCTTCGCCAGTATCCATGAGGCCTCTGAAAACCTGGTTTTCCCCTTGAATATCGAACCGAATTTAAAGTCGCACACTTATGAAAATTGCTACATGGAACGTCAATTCACTTAATGTCCGCCTTGGTCATGTGCTGGATTACTTGCGCGAGGAACAACCAGACGTCCTGCTGTTGCAGGAACTGAAGATGATCGAGGACCGCTTTCCGGAGCTGGAAATCGGTGACGCCGGCTATAACTCTGCGGTGCTGGGCCAGAAAACCTATAACGGTGTGGCGATCCTGTCCAAACAACCCATTGAGGACGTGCGACGTGGCTTGCCCGGCGATGACAGTGACGAACAGGCACGATATATCGAAGCCGTCGTTGGCACGGTCCGCATTGCATCAATTTACCTGCCCAACGGCAATCCGACACCGGGCGAGAAGTTCGATTACAAGCTGGCCTGGATGCGCCGCCTGATCACCCACGCGACAGAACTTTTGACCTGGGAGGAACCGCTGGTTCTGGCGGGTGACTACAACCTGTGTCCATTGGACGATGATTGCTGGAACCCGAAAGGCTTCGCCGAAGACGCCCTTTGCCGACCTGAATCACGAGCTTTGTATCGCGAACTGATCTATCTCGGCCTGACAGACGCCTGGCGCGCCATTCATGGCAACAAAATCGGCTACAGCTATTGGGATTACCAGCGCGGTGCCTGGCCCAAGGATCACGGCGTGCGCATTGATCATATGCTGCTGTCGCCACAAGCCGCCGACAAGCTGACGGCCAGCGAAGTCGATCCCCGCCCCCGCGCCAAAGAAAAAGCCTCGGACCACACACCTGTCTGGTGTGAGATCAACGTCGGCTAGATCTTATTGGCGTTTCTTCATCTGTTTGATGTAATACCGCAGGGCCGCGCCGCCATTGGCATGGATCAGGTGGTCATTGTTGGTCCGTACATAGCACCGACGCAAAGCGTTCAGGACAGGATGGCTGCCAAGATCTGACGCCAGGTGGGCGATAACACGTTCACCGGGTTGAAGAACCCGTGGCCAAGGCTTGTTGTCGTGCAACAGGGGTTCATGAACGGCAACGCGCGGACTGTCAAAGCGGCCAACCAGACCAACTTCGGTCACCGTTGCCGGATCGTCACCATCGTTAAAAATATCCAGACACAAGCCAACACTGGCGACAGTTTCACGCCCCAGATGTGAGATATCGCCAGGACGGTCAGTGATCGCAATGGCGGGACCTGCAATGGCGTAGGCCACCTTGGCCCGTAAATTCAGTCGCGGTGCGGGCTCAATATCAATGTCGCCACCGCGAAATTTACGCATGAGTCCACTGGGGGACAAACCACCAGCCTTTTCAAATAACGTCGATGACATGACGTTTGTCCCCATTTAACTGCGATAAATTACACACGACACTTTGGCTGGTCCCTCAGCCGGACGGATTATTTACCCTGGAACTTTTCAGCCTGGCTGACATCGCGCGATGCGCCACGGGCCGCACTTGTTGTCAAAACAGCGTAGGCGCGCAAAGCGGCCGACACAACCCGGTTTCGCCCGCGTGGCTTCCAGGCTTGCGGCCCCAAAGCTTCCATTTTGGTCCGGCGTTCTTCCATTTCTTCGTCCGTGACATCAGCCGCAAAAGAGCGGTTCGGAATATCAATGATGATGATATCGCCGCTTTCAACCAGGCCAATAGCCCCGCCTTCTGCGGCCTCAGGCGAAATGTGACCAATGGACAAACCGGAAGTGCCACCAGAGAAGCGGCCATCTGTGACCAAAGCTGTACCTTTGTCGATCTGCATGCTTTTCAGATAGCTGGTTGGATACAGCATTTCCTGCATGCCAGGGCCACCCTTGGGGCCTTCATAGCGAATGACGACGACATCGCCCTCTTCCACTTCACCAGACAGGATACCGGCACAAGCCGCATCCTGGCTTTCAAACAGGCGTGCCGGACCCTGGAATTTCAGGATCGACTTGTCGACACCAGCGGTCTTAACGATGCAGCCATCCTTGGCAATGTTGCCATAAAGAACAGCAAGGCCACCATCCAGTGAATGGGCATGTGCAATATCACGGATGGTGCCGGTTGCCCGATCCAGATCCAGATCCCAGCGTTTATTCTGGCTGAAAGCTTCAATCGTACGCACACGGCCTGGGGCCGCCTGGAAAAACGTTTTGACCTCTTCCGACGGGTTGCGGCCGATGTCCCAGGCGTCAATGGCTTCACCGATGGTCGGTGTATGCACGGTGGGGTTATCGCGATGAATCAAACCACCACGGTCCAACTCACCCAGGATGGCGTGGATGCCGCCGGCGCGATGCACGTCTTCCATGTGGATTTCGGTGACCGTTGGGGCCACCTTGCACAGGTTCGGTACCTTGCGGGACAAACGATCAATATCTTTCATGGTGAAAGGTATTTCACCTTCGATGGCTGCCGCCAGCAAATGCAAAACCGTATTACTGGACCCGCCCATAGAGATGTCGCAGGTCATGGCATTTTCAAAGCCTTTGAAATCGGCAATGGAGCGCGGCAAAACGCTTTCGTCGTCGGTTTCGTAATAACGACGCGTAATTTCCACGATTGTGCGGGCGGATTGCAGGAACAGCTCTTTGCGGTCCGCGTGGGTGGCCAGCATGCTGCCGTTGCCGGGTAAGGCAAGGCCAACGGCTTCGACCAGGCAGTTCATGGAGTTGGCTGTAAACATCCCGGAACATGATCCACAGGTCGGGCAGGCATTTTCTTCATATGTCTGCACATCTTCTTCAGGAATTGAATGATCAGCTGCACCAACCATGGCGCTGATCAAATCCATCTTCGTTTCTTTGCCGTCGATCATGCCTCTGCCGGATTCCATGGGGCCGCCCGTGACAAAGATCGTCGGGATATTCAGGCGCATGGCAGCCATGAACATGCCGGGCGTGATCTTGTCGCAGTTTGAAATACACACAAGCGCATCGGCACAATGACCGTTGACCATATATTCAACACTATCCGCAATCAGGTCGCGCGATGGCAATGAATAGAGCATGCCGTCGTGACCCATGGCGATGCCGTCATCAATGGCAATGGTGTTAAATTCCTTGGCCACACCGCCGACTTTTTCGATCTCGCGGGCAACCAACTGGCCCATGTCCTTAAGATGCACATGACCTGGTACGAACTGGGTGAATGAATTGGCGATGGCGATGATCGGCTTGCCAAAATCTTCTTCTTTGGTTCCGGTGGCGCGCCAGAGTGCGCGGGCGCCTGCCATGTTGCGGCCATGTGTTGTCGTACGGGAACGATATGCGGGCATGTTGCCTGCTCCTGCTATGGTGTAAATCAAAGTCCAGACCCACAGTACCCGACTCTTTTCATAACACCAACTCTATCAACGGTTTCCGAGGAATGTTTGGTTTGAATAAAGCCATCATATAGTCGCGGATTTCCAATTCAGACATTTTGACCATGGCTTTTCTGA
>Ga0233443_1001028_pt1 | contig 26291 bp, 25 predicted proteins | sample SI_123_September_2_FD_182784 | JGI IMG/M metagenome (GOLD analysis project Ga0233443, IMG submission 182784) | Seawater microbial communities from Saanich Inlet, British Columbia, Canada - SI_123_September2016_200_MG | ecosystem: Environmental > Aquatic > Marine > Inlet | place: Canada: British...
ACCTTTGTTCCGGCGTTGATGTCGCGCCTTCGGCGACCAGGGGTGCCAGGTGTGCACGGGCTTCATCAAATTTGCGCAACTGGATCAGATGGCTTGCCAGCGCCATGCGGCCTTCCCGACTGCCTGGTTTAAGCGCATGTAAACGCTCAAGGCGTTGCATCACATATCCGGGTTTTTCGCCCGACCACAATGTCTGATAAAGATCGGCCAAAGCCGGATGCGGGTTTTCCCGCCAACAGGTTTCGATCATATCCGATGCGCGCCGGATCTTGTTTGCAGCCAGCAGCAAACGCGCACCATCGACGGCGATGGGTACAAATCCGGGGGCTGCCTTGTGCGCCTGTTCAAAAAGTTTTATCGCCTGGCGACGATTGCCATCCGCCTCGGCTGTCATCGCCTGCGCATGCAGGGCGATAGCGGTGCGGCGGCGCGTGTCTTCGGGTGTCAACGCATTTTGTCTACCGGCATCTGCCAATGTCGCCTGGGCCTCTTTCCACAAACCCGACTGGGCCTGAATATCAAAAAGCGCGCGTGTCGCCCAGTCAGCGTCAGGACGAGCACGATGGGCTCTGGTCGCATATTCAAGTGCGGCGGTTTGATCACCTTCCCGCAGAGCAGATGTCAACAATCCCCTCAGCGCAAGAAATTCCGTATCCTTGCTGCCCAGCATTTCCTCGAAATAGTGCCGGGCCGAGGCATCGTCACCATCCAGCTGGGCGGCTTGCGCTGACAACAAGCGTGTCAGCGGGGGTGAGTCCAGCAAGTTCTCTGCCTGCCTCGCCAGGGTCCGGGCTTGCGATGCATCACCTGCGGCGACAGCGACCAGTCCCTTGGTCAAGGCTTCATATCCCTGGCGTTCACGTCTGTGCTCACGGTTGCGGGCCATGGCTTCGGGCGAGCGACCAAGCCAGAGCCAGAAGCGGTGTGCAAGGCCGAACAATCCGAACAGCAAGAACAGGGCAACCGCAACCAGTGCCACAGGTGCTTCTATTCGCCAGCCCTGCCAGTCAATAACCAGTTGTCCTGGGTTATCGGCAAGCCAGGCCGCTGCAAGTGCAGCCGCGAACAGGGCAACAAACATGATTGTAGCGCGGATCATTTTGTGGCCCCTGACGGTTGGGCCAGTCGTTGCACGGCCTGTCGGGTCAGATCATCAAGTGCGGTCATTGTTTTCAAGCGCAATTGAGCCTGTTGCAGCCAGGGCCCGACAGCTTCCGCCGCTGCACCCGTCAAGTCTTTCACTTCGTTCACGGCGGCAGCGAGGTCTCCGGTATTCAGATGCATTTCAGTTCGGGCGATCCGGGCGGCAACATCATCACCGGACACATCGCCTGTACGACGAACGCTGACCATGGACGACAAACGTCGCCAGACCTTTTCCATCCAGTTACTCGCCGGTGCTTTTGCTGCAGCAAGAACATCACTGGCAACTGCCGAGAAGTCACGGGCCAACGTGGATACCGAAGCGATACCACCCATGCCCAACTGAATATCTGCAAGCGTGGCCTTGAGGCCTTCATCCGTCCCCGCCAGAGTTTGCACGGTCCCGAGGTCGGCATCAAAAGCCAGTCCGCTTTCAATACGGCTGCGCAACTGACCGGCAGCTGCGACCAGGGCCGCACCAGCACCGCCGACGCTGGCATCGGCAACAGCTGCCAGCCTGGCTTCAGCAGATGACAATCGCGCAACAAGATCTGTGGTCAGGGTTTTAAGCGCAGAAACTTCTGACGTCAGATTATCATGAGCATGTTCGGCAGGCACCACTGTGCTCGCTACCTCGCTGTTGCCCTCCAGCCCTGTGACCCTGTTTGTCAGATCCTGCAGGGCCGCGGAAAACGTTTGCAAGCTGGTGCGGATTTCATCGGGCAATGCGATGTTCTGTGCCTGACCGGAATCAGAGTTTTGATTTGACGCAGTCGTCCCAACCGATTCGATCTGTTCTTTTAAAGTGGCGACTTCCTGTTGCAACTGTGCACTCAAATCTTCGAGGCGCCCTGCCAGCGCCAAAACATCATCAGCCAGACTATCCGGCAAAACGGGACGGGCAGCAACGTCTGAAACCCTTTTGCGTAAATCCGCCAGCTCCGCCTTGATCCGGTCTTCAAGGTCCACAATGACATTCTGATCAACCGCGCTGGTTTTTAAAGTCGCTATGCGCACGGCCAGTTCATCCAACGCCTTGGTCACTTCAATCAGGCGGCTGGTCCCCGGCTTCAGGCTTTCAGGCAACCATGGCTCCAGCGTCGGGGCCAGTTTTGGCCAGGCCACGAAACCGCCAACAAATGCCACCACAACCAGCAATACAATCCAGGTGCCGAGGCGTGAGGCTTTTCGCACGGGTTCACTATTTTCAAAAGGCGTCGCATCGTCATCAACAAAAGCAGAATCGTCTGCCTGCTTGCTGTCGGGCGGGATGATGTCCTGGTCCTCGGGTGGCACGATGATGACCTCTGGTTCGTCAGAACCGTCGTCTTTTTTATCGCTCATGGTCTCAGGGTTCTCCGGAAGTCATTTGTGCCAACAGATCCAGCAATGCCTCTTGTTCCGGACGTCCGGACGTATGAATGCGCCGCCACGGCAAATCCCGGGCCTTGTTGGCCACGGCCGGGCTGAGACACCAGACATCGGCAGTCGCACAAACCTTTTCAAGACCTGCCGCCTGCACAAGCGCCACAAATGTGGCGGCTGTGCGCGGTGAATACAACATGACGCCATCAAGGTCACCACTTGTCAGCATTTTTTCCACCTGATCCGGTAGAACATCTGCGACCGACGCTTTGTACAATACCAGACGCTGTACCTTATATCCTGCTGCATCCAGATTGCCACCCAGATCACCGGCAACGGCGCTACCTGCAACATGCAGCAATATGCCATCAGCGGGCTGACATGTTGCCTTGACCAGGTCCGCCAGGGCATCGACATCGCCTGACGCCGTGGAAACATCGTCAAATCCTTCAGCGGAAGCTGTTCGTGCTGTGGCGTCACCAACGGCAAAAACTTTCAAATCCCGGCGATCAGATTTGCCTGCAAAGGCCCTCAGCCCATTGGCACTGGTGGCCAATAATCCATAGATATCATTGAGATCAGGAAGGTCGCCTTCGACGTCTTCTATGTGCAGCAAGGGCGCGGAGATCACCTCATGACCCATGGCTTCCAGCGCTGCGGTCAAGGAAAGTGCGTCTTCTGTGGGGCGGGTATTAAGAAGACGCATGGCTGAAACCTACTCAGCGGTCATGAAATCTGGACCAGCCTTTTGCTTAAGCTCGTCACCGGCATCCTGGCCCAGAGCCTGGGCATCGGCCACATCCCCTTCACGGGTTGTCTCAAGCATTTCTGATCCATCGGGGCGCAAAACTTTTGCGCGCAGACTGATCCGCCCGTCCTGCAATGTTGCCAGGGCTGCAATAGGTGTTCGGCAGGACCCGTCCAGTGCGGCCAGAACAGCGCGTTCAGTGGTTACACATGACATTGTGTCGGCACAGGCAAGCGGTGCGAGGTAGGCCAGAACACGCGCGTCACCTTCACGACATTCAATGCCGATAGCACCTTGCGCCACAGCCGGCAGCATCTGATCGACGGATAACGTTTCGGTTGCGACATGAGCCATATCCAGACGGTTCAGCCCCGCCTGTGCTAACAAGGTCGCATCCACAACATCTTCTTCCAGTTTGCGCAATCGGCTTTGAACATTGCCCCGGAACGTCACGACTTGCAGATCAGGCCGCTGAAACTTTATCTGCGCCTGACGACGCAGCGAGGCGGAACCAATAACGGCACCCTGGGGCAGATCCTGTAATCGCGAGGCTTTGTTACTTATGAAGACGTCACGCACATCTTCACGTGGCAGAAGACAGGGAATAATCAGGCCATCCGGCAATTCGGTCGGCATGTCTTTCATGGAATGCACGGCAATATCAATGCCACCATCCGCGAGGCCGGTCTCAATTTCTTCTGTAAAAAGGCCTTTGCCACCAATTTCGGAAAGGGCCCGATCCAGTACCCGATCACCTTTGGTGCTGATAACAACTATTTCGACGTCATCAATGCCAAGGTCATCATGCGCCGCAATCAGCAGATCGCGGGTTTCGTGCGCCTGGGCCAGAGCCAGAGGGCTTCCCCGTGTGCCGATGCGCATTTTGGCGCGCGTGCCTTCAGTGTTGTCTTGCGATACCATGTTCAGTGACTTTATTTAATGGTGCGGTATTTAATGGTGCGGTTTGGCGAACCAGACAGCGTGGCGCAACAGATTAAACCGTGCTAAAGCCCGAACGGCGAAAGCGCAAGGCTTTTAAGGCGGAAAACCAGGGACAGAATGACGCAGATTGTATTGGGCATCGAATCGAGCTGTGACGAAACCGCCGCTGCCGTCGTCGATAGTGATCGCAATATATTGAGTAATATTGTGCTGTCACAGATCGAACAGCACGCGCCTTATGGCGGTGTGGTCCCTGAAATTGCGGCCAGAGCTCATATTGAACATCTTGATCGCCTGATCGCCGAGGCCATGACGGAGGCTGGCGTTGATTTTGATGACCTAGATGGCGTTGCCGCGACGGCTGGCCCCGGCCTCATCGGCTGTGTGATGATCGGCCTCGTCACAGCCAAGGCCATCTGTACAGCCCGGACCAAACCCCTGATTGCCCTTAATCACCTTGAAGCTCATGCCCTGACGGCGCGACTGACCGATAACGTGTCCTTTCCCTATTTGTTGTTGCTTGTTTCCGGCGGTCACTGTCAGCTGATATCTGTCAGCGGACTTGATCAATACACACGACTGGGCACAACGCTTGATGACGCCGTGGGCGAAGCCTTTGACAAAGCCGCCAAAATGATGGGGCTTGGCTATCCTGGCGGTCCACTGGTGGAAATTGCCGCCCGTAATGGTGATCCGGCGCGGTTCGACCTGCCCCGCCCCATGAAAGGCCGGGATAACTGCGATTTTTCATTTTCCGGGTTAAAGACCGCAGTCCGCCGGGCATTGGACTCACTCGGAGACGATGTCACAGGCCAGGACCATGCCGATTTATGTGCCTCGTTCCAATATGCTGTCGGCGACGTGTTGTCTGATCGTACCAGGCGCGCCATGACGTTGTTTGAAGCCCGGCATCCTGGCGCCAGACGGCTGGTCATTGCCGGGGGCGTGGCCGCCAACAAGGCGATTGGCGAAAGGCTTGAGAGCGTGACTGAAGATACCGGTTTTGATCTTGTTGTGCCGCCACCAGGCTTGTGCACCGATAATGCAGCCATGGTGGCCTGGGCCGGCGTTGAGCGTTTGCAACAGGGCCTCACGTCGGAAATGTCCATTTCCGCCAGAGCACGCTGGCCACTGGATTCTTTGACAGCAGCGAAACCTTTTACTGGCGCAAAGGCCTGATCAACCCTAAATCTATAGCCATGACACAGCACAGCCCCCTGCCCGTCCCCGATGAATACCAGATCAGCTATGAAGCCATGCCCGGCAAACTCGGCGTGGTCATCGATGGTGTAACAGTGGCGGACAGCGATAAGGTCATGATTCTTCATGAAAGTTATTTGTCGCCCTCCTTTTATTTCCCCCGCGAAGATGTTGATTTTTCGCTGCTGAAACGAAGTCAAAAACGTACTTTCTGTCCTTTCAAGGGCACGGCGACACACTGGAGTCTGCACAGCCCAAACGGGGTGCGGGAAAATGTAGCCTGGAGTTACGAAAAACCGCTGGATGCAGGTACCGACGTAAATCGCCACATTTGTTTTTATGCCGACCAGGTTGATGAATGGATTGGAAGCGAAGCCTTTCGGGAGGGCCTTTCTTCTGCACACCAGACAGAAGTGCGCAACAATGACCTTTCAGACTGGGTCATTAATGAAGCGTGGCAAGCATCATCCGCAACAGAACTGACGGCCATGCTGGCCAGGCGACTGACCGACACGGGCATGGAACTGATCCGGCTAAATATCGGAATATGGACCCTGCACCCACAATTGATCGGCGTTACTTATAGCTGGACCAGGGACCGCAACACTGTTCTGGTATCAAACACCCCGCGCGGCGTGCTTGAAAGTCCGGCCTGGCTGCAAAGTCCGGTACGATACGTCTCGGAAGGTTTGGGCGGTGTGCGGCAAAAGCTGGATGTAGACAACCCTGAATTCCAGTTCCCGATCATGCAGGAGCTGCGGGATGCCGGTGGTACAGATTACGTCGCCATGCCCTTGTGGTTTTCGGATGGGCAAACAAATACGCTGACGCTGACATCTGCCCATCCTGATGGCTTCACAGTGGCTAATCTGGGACAGTTTTATCGCGCCAGTCCTGTTCTCAGTCGCCTTTACGAAGTGCACACGGTACGTAGAAATACATCGGTGTTACTGGATACCTATCTTGGTAAACGAACAGGCCAAAGCGTACTCAAAGGTCTGACCCAGCGCGGCGACGGCGAAGATATTCATTCCGTCATCTGGTTTTGCGACCTGCGCGGATCGTCTGCCCTGGCCGACGCCCTGCCACGCGAAGAGTTTCTGGCTGAGCTGAACCGCTTTTTTGACGCCATGGGCGGTGCCATCGAAGAACAGGGCGGTGAGGTTTTGCGTTTTATCGGAGATGCTGTTCTCGCCATATTCCCGATTAGCGATGATGGCACAAAAGGTCGATCACCCGGTGCCGTAGGCCGCACATGTTTTGATGCCCTCGAGGCTGTGCGTAACGCCGAAGCCCGCATGGAGGATTTGAACAAGGAATTGGTGGACGAAGGAAAAGCCCCATTGGGGTACGGTATTGGTCTTCATCTGGGCAAAGTGACATATGGCAATATCGGCACGGAAAGCCGACTTGAATTTACAGTCATCGGAGCTGCTGCCAACGAAGCTGCGCGTGTTGAAAGCTTGTGCAAGATATTGGATCATTCCGTTTTAATGTCAGGCGTATTTGCCCGTGAATGCCCAGAAACCCTGACATCAGTTGGCACGCACGCGCTGGCCGGGGTGGCGGAGGAGATGGAAATCTTTACCCTTCCAACACACCCCGGATAGTGAATCCGGATTAACCTGCCTGATTTACGGGATTGTGGGCGGCAACCGGAGTATTTTCCACACGATAGCTTTTGATAGTTTCTGCGATGGCCTGGTCCGTAGGCGTCGCGACGAAATCCGGTAGCAAAGCATGAAAGCGCGGCCCCTTGATCAACACAGTACTTTCATAAAGATATTTCATTTCCATGACTTCGCGAATAAGCGGACTGAACAAGGCGACAAGGCGCAACAGGACCCAGGGCAGGCGAAGGACCTTGTCCCGGCAGCCGGCGACCCGTGCGATATCGGACATAAATTCGCGCTGGGATTTTGTGATCGTGCCCTCAAAATGTACAACTTCATAGGGGCTCAAATCCTCTGATTTGGCCATCAGATCAACCGTTGCCCGGGCGAGATCAGGCACATAAGCCCATTGATGCGACAGGGACAGGTTTCCCAGGGCAAGCATGGCCTTTCCTTTCGCGGCACCTCCAAACAGGGGATCAAGATAACCGTTACGTGCGGTTGGACCAAAATAGTCACCGGCCCGCATATTCAGGACGCGTCCCCCATCCCGCGCAAAGGCAGCGAGTTCTTCTTCCATCCACTGGCGTAATTCGCCCTTGCGGCTGACGGGATTGTGAGTTGCTGTTTCTGTAAAAGGTTGAGGTCCCGCATGGCCCAGGCTGTAGACGTTGCCGGGAAACACAATCAGGGCATTATTTGACCGCGCTGCAACCAGGATATTGCGGGTTGCTGTTTCCATGTGCGGAAACCACTGGTGATAAGGGTAGTTCACGCCATGCACGATCGTCTTGCAGCCGGCGGAAGCGGCGGCAAGGTCTTCCATGTTTTGCACATCCCCTTCGATAATCTCGAGACCCCGCGGCTGACCAAACCGATTAATCAGTTTGTCCTTGTTGCGCACAAGGACCCGGACAGGCTGACCTCTGTTCAAAAGTTCTGCCGCAACGGCTCCGGCGAAGCTGCCGGTCGCGCCGAGGACAAGAACTGTTCCTTCCCGGGAATTCCCGTGTTCAGCATCCGCCTTGTTCATTTCCGTCATTGTCATATCCTTTTGGTTTGTAATTAATGAGCAATTCGTATTTTATTCATTTTTTGATCAAAATTTGCGCTGACTGTTTCAGACCGGCGCAACATTGTCAGTTTTTCTGTATGCCCTTGATCAGCAGGCGAATAACACCCCTGGCTTCGCGTTCCAGGGCAGGCAAGTCCAGTCGAGACCACAATTGCGGATAGCGAAATTTCAACGTCGCGGCCTGAATCATTTCCGATGCGAAGTCCGGCTTGCTGATGGCAAATTCACCGGCAGCGACGCCATCCTGTATAACTTCCGTCATAACCTTGCGGGTATCGGCGAGGCCACGATTGATAACCTCAACCCGTTTCAACATGATGATACGACCCATTTCTTCAATCGTCGGGCGGTTCTCCATGGTCTCGTAAGTTTCACGCAACTCAGCCAGAACCAAAGCTTCGACCCTGGCCGCATGTGAGCGGTATTTACGTTCCGCAACCTTGCGAAGGTTGGCGACAGAGTCCTGTGTCGTCAGATCAACAATTTTTGCTGCCAGATCCAGTTTGCTTGGGAAGAACCGATAGAGGTTACCAACAGACATATCGCAATATTCGGCGATCTCCGTCATCGTCGTCTTGCCATAGCCAAAGCGCGCAAAAAATACAGTTGCGCTTTCGATGATGGCCTGGGTACTTTCTTCCGTTGTTCTCATGTTTTGAATATCGGCGCTAAAAAATGAATTGTCAAGGATATATTCATTAATTTGAAATCTTTTGTTCCAATATACAAATTGTTGATCTTGTGGGGCTTGCCAGGGGAGGCTTCGCTGATCAAGATACGACCATGAATACAATATCAGATATTAATCGCATCGGCATTGTTGGCGCCGGTGCCTGGGGAACAGCCCTTGCGGTCGCGACGCAGTCCGCGGGACGTGATGTCGTCTTGTGGGCGCGCGAAAGTGCTGTGGTCAGCGCCATCAACGAACAACATCGTAACACCATGTTTTTGCCAGACGCCGAACTTGATCCTTCAATAAAGGCAACCTCGGACTATGCCGATATTGCCGGCTGTGATGCGGTACTTTTGGTAGCCCCGGCACAGTTCCTGCGATCCATCTGTGCAGACCTTTCCCCGCTTTGGCGTCAGGGCATTCCAGCTGTTGTTTGTGCCAAGGGCATTGAACAAGGCACCGGTGCCCTGATGACCAGTGTGGTCCAGGAGGCGCTGCCACAGGCACCCCTGGCTGTTTTGTCCGGCCCTACATTCGCTGATGAAGTCGCCAGAGGGCTTCCAACAGCGATAACGCTTGCTTGCGAAGATCAGGATCTGGGCCAGGCCCTGATCAAAGCCATCGGCACAAAAACCTTCCGACCTTATCTGGCGAGCGATTTGGTGGGTGCCGAAGTTGGCGGTGCGGTCAAAAATGTTCTGGCCATTGCCTGTGGCATCGTCACCGGACGCAAGCTGGGCAGCAATGCACGGGCGGCCTTAATTAACAGGGGCCTCGCAGAAATGATGCGCCTGGGATGGGCTTTGGGCGGCAAACCTGAAACCATGATGGGGCTTTCAGGTATGGGCGATCTTGTTTTGACCTGCTCGTCCGAGCAATCCCGAAACATGAGTCTGGGCGCTGCACTTGGACGCGGTGAACGACTGGCTGATATCCTGAATGAGCGAAACTCGGTCGCAGAAGGTGTTGCCAGTGCGCCGGCGGTGACAGAACTGGCCGCAAGACTGAATGTCGACATGCCGATATGTGCAGCGGTTAATGCGATCCTGCATCACGAATCGGATGTTGGTGACATCATCAGTGGACTGATGGCGCGTCCTTTCCGGTCCGAGGTTCTCTGATCTGCCATAAACAGAAGGCGAGGTTGGCAATATGAAATACTGGCTGATGAAAACCGAACCCGGAAACTGGTCCTGGGATGACCAGGTCAAGAAAGGTGTCGAACATTGGGACGGCGTGCGCAACCACCAGGCCGCCAATAATATGAAAGCCATGGAACTGGGTGACCGGATCTTTTTCTATCATTCGGTCAAGGAAAAATGCATCGTCGGCATTGTTGAGGTCGCGAAACTTTATTATCCGGATCACACCGATCCAACCGGCAAGTTCGGCATGGTCGACGTTAAAACCGTGGAACCCTTCAAAACACCCGTCACATTGTCGGAAATCAAGGCGGACGAACGTCTGGCAGATATGCTGCTTGTCCGTCACTCCCGCTTGTCTGTGTCTCCGGTCGATGCAAAAGCGTGGAAAATAATTTGCAAAATGGGAGGGATCAAACCCTGAGCTGGATCGATCACTCACCCAGCCCTCCGCTGGATTACCCTGAACCTGGAACAGAACTTTGTGCCCTGGAGGAAATTCCGGCCGTTGGCGGCAAGGGATTTGTTTTTGGCGAAGGCAAGGCGCGTTTTCCCATGTTTGTCATTCGCCGAAATGACGAGGTAAGGGGCTATCTTAATGAATGCCCACATGTGGGAGGTCCGCTGGACTGGGTGTCGGACCAGTTTCTGGACGTCGAAAAAACCCACATCCTGTGCGCCACCCACGGCGCCAGATTCCGGATCGATAATGGTTTGTGTATTTCACCACCCTGCCCGGGTGCGCTTTTGACACCCGTCGCCGTCGAGGTCATCGAGGGCATGGTCGTCATCGGCAGCGATCACTCGCCGGAAGCAAATTCCTGATAATCGCCGACCAGAAAGTCTACCGCAGCCTCAAAAATCCGGGCCCCTGCTTCTGGCGAAGCCAGGGACGGGTCTGAACTCATGCGGCCATCGGGGTAGCGATTACGGTAATCCGCGGCGTCTCCAATCCGCGGTGGCATCTTCGGTGCCGGTTCCATCGCAACATCCTTGATCGCCTCCGGGAAAAGATATTGCGTAACCGAAACTTCTGACGGAGTTGCGTGGTACCCTTCCTTGTCTCCATACAACTCACCCGACAGTTTTTTCACCTCGGGACCGATCCACCAGTTGCGCAAGGCACAGTCGATACCGCCTTCACCGCCTTCCAGACTGGCTTCGGCATGGATTTCCTGAAAAGCCGTGTTGATCGTCGAGATGTTGCCACCATGACCGTTGAGGAAATAGAACCGGCGAAAGCCGTGTTTCGCCAATGACTGGACGTTATCGCGGATGACCTGCACCAGGGTTGTCGGGCGCAAGGTGATCGAGCCACTGAAGGCCATGTGATGTTGGGCCATGCCAACAGGAATAACGGGCGCCACCATGGCACCGGCCCGATTTGCAACCTCGATGGCAATGGCATCCGCCGTCAGGGCGTCGGTGCCTATCAAGCCATTGGGGCCGTGCTGTTCGGTAGAACCAATTGGCATGATGATGCCGTTTTTTTCTTCCAGATAGGCTTCTGCTTCAGCCCAGGTCGAGAGTTGGAGGCGCATGGTGTATCCCTGACAAAAACCGTTTATAAAATGTGAAGAATTTACAGAACTTAATCTGGCCCGTCTTGCAGCCACAAACAAGAGCCCGGAATACTTGAAGACAGGGCACCAGGTGTGGATAATCGCGGGTAACGTTAACGGGATGCAGTGCATTACCCGGATACGAGTCATTAATCACAGGGACCACCCGGCACCAGTCCGGCATCTCACCTTCAGGGAGCTATTTTCATGTCAGAGCACCAAACCTTTCCCGTACCGGATGCATGGTCAGAAAAAGCCTGGGCCGACAACGCCAAATACCAGGACATGTATAAGCAGTCGATCGCTGATCCAGACGCCTTTTGGGGCGAGCAGGGCAAGCGCATCGACTGGATCAAACCCTATACCCAGGTCAAGGATGTCGATTATACCGGTGATGTAAATATCAAATGGTATGCGGACGGCACCTTGAACGCTTCGGCCAATTGCCTTGACCGGCACCTGGCCACACGCAGCGATCAAACCGCAATTATCTGGGAAGGTGACGACCCCAACGACAGCCGGACCATGACCTATGCCGAACTTCATGCCGAAGTCTGCAAATTGTCCAACGGTCTGAAAAGCATTGGCGCAAAAAAGGGCGACCGGATTACGATCTATATGCCGATGATCCCGGAAGCCGCCGTCGCTATGCTGGCCTGTACCCGCATCGGTGCCATTCATTCCATCGTCTTTGGCGGCTTTTCACCAGATGCCCTGGCCGGACGCATCAAGGGCTGTGATTCGAACATCATTATCACAGCTGACGAAGGCGTACGCGGCGGCAAGCCGATACCCCTGAAAGCCAATACTGACGCTGCCGTAGCGCTGTCCAGTTCCGTTGAAAAAGTCGTTGTGGTCAAACGAACCGGCGGCGATGTAGCCTGGGATGACAGCCGCGATGTCTGGTATCACGAATTGATCGGCGATGCTTCTTCAGAATTTGCGCCGGAAGAAATGAACGCTGAAGATCCGATGTTCATTCTGTATACATCTGGTTCTACGGGCCAGCCCAAGGGCGTCCTGCACACCACTGGCGGCTATATGGTTTACGCTTCCATGACCCATCAATATGTCTTTGATTATCACGATGGTGACATTTACTGGTGTACGGCCGATGTTGGGTGGGTAACCGGACACAGCTATATTGTCTATGGCCCGCTGGCCAATGGTGCGACCACATTGATGTTCGAAGGAGTGCCAAATTATCCGGATAACTCCCGATTCTGGCAGGTCTGCGACAAACACCAGGTGAATATATTCTATACCGCCCCGACAGCCATCCGGGCCCTGATGCGAGAAGGCGATGGCCCCGTTACATCAACGGACCGGTCATCCCTGCGTCTGTTGGGTTCGGTGGGCGAGCCGATTAATCCGGAAGCATGGATGTGGTACTATAATGTTGTTGGCGACGGACGTTGCCCGATTGTTGATACCTGGTGGCAAACTGAAACCGGCGGAATTTTGATTACGCCACTACCGGGTGCTACGGACTTGAAGCCCGGTTCAGCTTCGAAACCGTTCTTCGGCATTCAGCCACAAATTGTGGATGGGGACGGCAATCCACTTGAAGGCGCTTGCGAAGGCAATCTTTGTATTACAGATTCCTGGCCAGGCCAGATGCGGTCCCTGTATGAAGACCACGACCGGTTTGTGCAGACCTATTTTTCCACCTACCCCGGAAAATATTTCACCGGTGACGGCTGTCGCCGTGATGAAGACGGATATTACTGGATTACCGGCCGGGTTGATGACGTCATCAATGTCTCCGGGCACCGCATGGGTACAGCAGAAGTCGAAAGCTCACTCGTGGAACACCATGACGTTGCGGAAGCCGCTGTTGTTGGCGCGCCGCATGAAATCAAGGGGCAGGGCATTTACGCTTATGTCACATTGAATGTCGGGGTCGAGCCGACGGACGCTCTGAGAAAAGAACTGGTGCAGTGGGTGCGCAAGGATATCGGCCCGATTGCCAGTCCTGACTGGTTGCAGTGGGCACCAGGTTTGCCAAAAACACGCTCTGGCAAGATCATGCGCCGTATCTTGCGCAAGATCGCGGAAGACGATTTCAGCGCCCTGGGGGATACTTCAACACTGGCCGACCCGGCTGTTGTGGAAGACCTGATTGAGAACAGAATGAACCGTTCCGACTAGAGTTGCGGCAGCTGGAAACCCCGAAAAGCTCAGGGAATAAACCCTTCTCGCATTACTTGTCAGAAGGCATGAACAACAAAGGGTGGGGCATTATGACGCCCTGCCCTTTTTTTTATTGCAATATTGACTATATTGTAAGCGTTATAGAAGTAGAACGAACGAACGGTTCCTCGGGAGGGCGCCATGGCCAAGGGTGATGATACCCGTAACGCCATCTTGCGTACGGCTGTCAGTAAGGCAAGCGTAGAAGGCCTTGAAGGCCTGACCATTGGCGGCCTGGCCAAGGAAATGGGCTTGTCCAAAAGTGGTTTGATTGCCCATTTTGGCACCAAGGAAGGTTTGCAACTCGGTGTGCTGCAGGCAGGTGCCGGCATGTTTGCCAACCGCGTTATCCGTCCGGCCAGACGTGCCGCGGCAGGCGAAGAACGATTACGTGCCTATTTCGAAAACTGGATCAACTGGTCGCATGCACCGGAATTGCCAGGCGGCTGTCTTTTCATATCCGCAACGATTGACCTGGACGATCGTCCAGGAATATGCCGATATTTCCTGGCCAAGGTTCAAAAGGAATGGGTCGACGCCCTCGAAGGGGCAGCCCTGGAGGCCCGAACGAACGGTCAGTTCCGTGAGAACCTGGACCCGGGACAGATTGCTTTTGGCATGACCGGCATTATGCATTCTATCCATCTTTACGAACGACTGTTCAGGGATCGTGCCGCAGAAATCCGTGGCCGCGCTGCATTTGACTCCCTGATTAGTCGCGCCCGTATTGTCCCCGACGAAGATGAAGAATAGAGCCGTACTTATTTACGCCTCTAATTGCAATTACCCGTTATTTTCCGCGCCTGTATGAGTAAAAAGTCCTGGTAGACTGTTTTTACGTTGTTAAAAATAGCTTGACCGGTTTATTACAATATCCGTACGGTCGTTTAGGCACGCATTTATATGCCCGATATTTTTGACCAGTCGTTCGTATACCTCACTGCCACCGTCATCGTGGCTGGTCTAATTCGGGGTTTTGCGGGATTTGGATCGGCCATGATAATGGCACCGGTACTGGTCCATATTCTGGGACCGGCGGAGGCGGTCGCCACGAACATGCTGCTGGAATTTATTGTATCCCTGCAACTGATTCCTGCGGCCAGAAAATACGTCGATCTGAAAATGCTGGCGCCGCTGGGACTGGGTGCCTGGATTGGAGCACCGATCGGCATCTGGATAGTTGTTGTTGTAAACGAAGACGTAATGCGCCGGTCCGTGAGTATAATCGTACTGTCGTTCGTCATTATTTTGTCTCTGGGATGGCGGTACAAAGGTCAGGTTAAACTCTGGCTTTCAACACTGATCGGCAGTTTAAGCGGGCTACTATCCGGGGCAACCAGTATGGGTGGGCCGCCCATCATATTGTATTTAATGTCGGGGCCAAACGAGCCGATCAAGATTCGCAGTACGATCATTCTATATTTTGTAATATCTGTCATACCGACCGTGGGCGGCTTACTCTGGGTGGGGGTCATCGATACGGAAATAGTGTTCCGTGTGGTGACTCTGGCACCGCCATTCCTGTTGGCTGCCTGGGTTGGCAGCCGTCTTTTTCATCTGGCCTCAGAAGTTTTTTTCAGAAGACTTACGCTCGTTCTATTAACGATTATTGCCCTCGCTAGCCTCTTTGCCTGAAACAGGTCAAAAATCGCTGAGGATACCCTTGCGCTCCCAGTCTCCATAGCGGGTTGGCTCAAGCCCTTTTGGCCCGCCATATTCTTCCGGTTCGCTTTCAGAAATCTGTCCTGCAGTGTCTTCGGCGGGTGATTTTGGGTCAGCGTCAGGTTTCTGAATGTCCCGGGGCTTTTGTTTGTCTGTATCAGTCATGAGCGGCATCATATTTATTTTGACTGCATAATCAATATTCATCGCATCCATCCGGCAATCGACAGGACAGGTTGTTTGCTCTAAACCCGGTATCATGACAGATAACTCCGGAAAATCGCGCGGCGGCCGACCAACGACACCTCGTAAACCTTCAGGTCATCAGGCAGATGCACGGGCTGTTGCGCTTGGTATGCTTGGGCGCATCATTCAGAAAAACCATACCCTGGACGAAGCGCTGGACGAAGCTTTTGCGATTGATGGTCCCGGGGCCGCAATGGAGGCAAGAGACAGAGGTTTCGCCCGTCTGCTGGTTGCCACTGTATTGCGCCGTCGAGGCCAGATTGATGACATTCTGACACGCTGCCTGAGCAAGCCGGCTTCTGAAACCCGTTCCAAGCTGTTGAATATCTTGCGCCTGGGTGCTGCACAGATCCTGTTTCTGCAAACACCACCCCATGCTGCGGTCAATTCAACCGTTCGTCTGGCAGGCAAGCACGCCTCTCAGCGGGGCCTGATCAATGCCATTTTGCGGCGACTGGACCGAGAGGGCAGGACATGGGTCGCGGAGCAGGAAAACTCTGGTACCGCTGCCGTTTTGAATACGCCTGCCTGGCTGTGGCACAGCTGGTGCGATGCCTGGGGGGAGGAAGCCGCGCGGCAAATCGCGGAGTGCCACACCCGGGAAGCCCCTTTGGACCTGACCCTGAACCCACAGTCAGAAGCCCCGGTATTGCCATCTGAACTAGAGGCTGTTGTTTTGCCCAGCGGCAGTTTGCGGAGGACAGCCGGAGGTCGCATTGAAGATTTGCCTGGCTATGAAGATGGTCATTGGTGGGTTCAGGATGTGTCGGCAACGCTGCCTGCAAACCTGCTGCTGAGTGCCATGGCTGAAAACCCGGAAGGTGCAATCATTGATCTTTGTGCAGCACCTGGCGGGAAAACAGCCCAACTCGCGGCCACGCAACACCCTGTGACTGCCGTCGATCTTTCCGGCAAACGCTTGCAAAGATTGTCCGCAAACCTTGATCGGCTGGGCCTGAAAGCCACCGTCGTCAAGGCTGATCTGCGCAAGTGGCAACCACAAACCCCGGTCGCCGGGGTCTTGCTCGATGCGCCCTGTTCCGCAACCGGAACAATTCGCCGCCACCCCGACGCCGCATGGTCTAAAAGCCCTGAGGAAGTTGCCCGACTGGGGGCCATACAGGAGGGCCTGGTAACGGCAGCCATCAACATGCTGGCACCAGGCGGCGTGTTGATCTATTGCACCTGCTCCCTGCAGCCAGAAGAAGGCGAGGCCAGGGCAGAGGATATGCGCGCCCTTGCAGACCTCATCCATTTACCGGTCTCGCCTGACGAAGCACCAGGTTTTGAGGCCGCCATAACAAACCAGGGTGATGTTCGTATCTTACCCGGGTTGGTATCGTCATCGGAAGATATGGACCTTGTGATGCCAGCAGGAAATGACGGGTTTTTCGTGACACGTTTCCAGAAGGCCTGATCCCGATGGTCCCGGATTTGTCGGAAAAGTGTTTGTGGATTTGATCACAATTTCGCCTGGAATCAGAAAAGCATCTATCTGGCGGGTGTGAAGCTTGCTGCGTCGCAATCAAGGTGGTACGACAGGCATTATGCAACAAAGTACACGCATCGCCCCTTCCATATTGTCTGCCGACTTTGCCCGACTTGGTGAAGAGGTTCAGGCCATCAGCAAAGCTGGCGCTGACTACATCCACATTGATGTTATGGACGGTCATTTCGTCCCCAACATCACAATCGGACCCGATGTCGTCAAAGCGCTGCGTCCGCATTCTGAACAATGTTTCGATGTGCATCTGATGATTTCGCCGGTAGATCCGTATATCCAGGCTTTTGCCGACGCCGGTGCTGATATCATCACCGTGCATGCTGAAGCCGGACCACACTTGCATCGCACCTTGCAAATGATCCGGGGTCTGGGCAAAAAAGCAGGTGTTTCCCTTAATCCGTCAACTTCGGCCAGTGCTGTGGAAATGGTTATGGATGACGTCGACATGATTTTGGTCATGAGCGTCAATCCGGGATTTGGTGGACAAAAGTTTATTCCATCACAACTGGACAAGATCAGGGAGTTGCGCCAGCGCATCGATGCCACCGGCCGTGTCATTGACCTTGAGGTTGACGGCGGCGTATCACCGGCCAACGCCGCTGAAATCATTGCTGCCGGGGCTGATGTTCTGGTCGCAGGCAGTGCCAGTTTCAAGGGCGGCCCGGATTGTTATGCCGATAATATCCGACAAATTCGATCAGCAGACTGAGGCAGGTTGTGAGTTCTGATCCCAGTGGCCCCGGAACAACTAAAGGCAGGCTGAAACGAGCCGTCGCCAACAGTTTGTTCAGCACCAGGGTATATGATCTGACCTTGGGAAAAGGGGCCCCGTCATCTCTTGTTGGCCACGTCCGCGATGCCTGGCCGGGTGCCGCTGACAAGGCAAATATTTTGTTCCAGGGCCGATATGAATTCGCTGGTGAATCACTTTCTGCCTTGAACGAACCCCCATGGGCGCTGGAAGGCAGTGAATACTGGCGGGCAGAGCTGCACGGGTTCAGCTGGCTGAGACATTTTTCTGCTGCCGGAGGCGAAGCCGCCCGATTAGGTGGTCGCGAGCTGATCAGAACCTGGATCGAAGGTAATGAAAACTGGCATGAACTGACGTGGCGCGGTGATGTCATGGGGCAACGCCTGACCGCCTGGGCAGCCCACGCAGGATTCTTGCTTGAAGGTGCAGAGCCAACTTTTCGCAAAAAATTCCTGGCCGCTTTTGCGCGCCAAAGCAAACACCTGGGACGGGCGATCAAGGCCTGCCCGGAAGGCCGTGCGCGCATTGGTGCGATCCTTGGTATGGTCACCTCTTCCATTGCCCTGACCGGTGGCGGCACGGCGCTGGAGCGCGCTATTCAGCATTTGCGGCGGGAACTGACGGCTCAGATTTTGCCGGATGGTGGCCATGTTTCCCGAAGCCCCTCGCAACATTATGCAATTCTGGTCGATTTAATTTCGATCCGCGAAGCCCTTGCCTCGGGCGGTCATGCGCCGCCAGGTGAACTTACCGGTTCGATCAATCGTCTGGCCCTGGCCGCCCGTTTTTTCCGTCATGGTGACGGCAAACTTGCCCTGTTCAACAGCTCTAACGAAATACCCACAAACGCCCAGGGACTGGACATCGATACCATCCTGGCGGCGGTACCCACCAAGGATAAAATTCCTGCCAGTCTGAACCAGACCGGATATGAACGTCTGACAGCTGCCGGAACCCTGGTACTAGTTGATATGGGCGGACCACCACAGCCCCGCTTCTGCGATCAGTCACATGCAGCGCCGCTGGCATTCGAAATGAGTATCGGGCGGGAAAGGCTGATCGTGAATTGCGGTGCCCATCGCAATCCACAATGGCGCATGGCCGGGCGATCAACAGCTGCACATTCAACGCTGACCCTTGCAGACACCAACGCCATTGAACTGGAAGAGCCAGGTGGCGTCGGAAAGCGCCGTTGCGTGGTTACATCGAGCCGCATGGAAGACGATGGCAGCGTCTGGATTGAGGGTGCCCACGACGGTTATGCGCCTTTCGGAATCGTTAGTGGCCGACGCTATTTCCTGAGTGCTGCCGGTGGCCTGAAAGGTGAAGACACATTGTCCTGGCAAGGATCAAAAAAGCAGGCCGGGCATCCGTTCGCAGTTCGTTTTCACCTGCATCCCGATATCCAGACATCGATTGTAAGAGACGGTGAGGCCGTTTTGTTGCGCACTGGCAAAGGCAAGGGCCTGACTTTTCACGCCGGCGGCGCAGCCCTGAGCCTGGAGGAAAGTGTTTATATGGGGCAGGGCGATATCAAGCGCAGCGAGCAAATCGTTTTATCCGGCACATTGGGTACCGACGGCGCTGTCATCAAATGGGCGTTCGTGCCTGTCGACAGCTAGGGCGTTTCCAGTATACCCGGAAACGCAGCATTGCCTCAAGCTCAAGGTATGCGCCAAATATCAACGTAGAAGCGATACCTTTTAAGTCGGAATCGCCCTGGAGCAGTTTGCGCATGATGTATGTGTGCAAAACCTGATCCTGGCAGACAATTATCTTCTTTTGCTGTGCAATCGGGTTTCCTTAACTATAATCGAATAAACCTTTTGCTAACTTTTATTGTTGATCCTGGGTGCCATGGCGTCGGACAAAAAACAACTGACAAACTCACTTGCCCTGATCAAGGGGGCGAACGAAGCGTTGCAGCGGGATGACCTGCCGCCGCAGGTTCGTGCCCGATTGGAAAAGGCAAAAGAAATCGGCGAAGCCGGTTTAAGGCGTGAGTTGGAAAACACTGACAAGCCAGCCGGGAATGCCTGAGCGCCACATCTGCCCGCCGCCATTCCTTTACTGCCAGGACAACCTCTGAATGACCGACGATCTGAAAGACGTTTCCCAACATTTTGAGTTTGGTGAAAATTGGCAGGACTACGCTTCAACTATCGATGAGAGCCATGTTCAGAGGGCTATGGAAAGCATGCAGCGCCTGCTGACAAAGGACGAGCTTGCCGGTCGTACGTTTCTGGAAATCGGTTCAGGCTCAGGCATTCACACATTATCTGCCTTACGACTGGGTGCCGCCAGCGCCCTTGCCACAGACATCGATGCCAATTCGGTCAAAACCACGTCGTCCATGCTGCGAAGATTTGCCGCAGACATGATCTGGAAGTCCGAAGAGAAAAGTGTCTTCGATCTGCAGACTGACGGCTTTGATATTGTTTATTCGTGGGGCGTGTTGCACCACACCGGCGATATGTTTGCAGCCATCGACAAGGCGCTGGAGCAAGTTAACCCCGGCGGTCTTGTCTGTCTGGCACTCTATCGCAAAACGGCTCTGTGCTGGCTGTGGAAAATCGAGAAACGTTTTTATACAAGTGCACCCGAAACTGTGCGCAAATTACTCCGGGGACTTTTTGTCGCAATTTTCCGCCTGGCGTGCCTCGTCAAAGGGATCAGCTTCAGGAATTATGTATCGGATTACCAGTCAGAAAGAGGCATGAGTTATTACCACGATATTCATGACTGGATGGGTGGTTATCCGTACGAATCTATTTCACCCAAATCCCTGACATCCTATGTCGAACCAATGGGTTATTCGCTGGTACGCGCCATCACACGCCCAGGGGGCCTGGGTATTTTCGGCGCTGGTTGTGATGAATTTGTATTCAGGAAAACCTGATTACAGTTGCCAGCGAAGGTAACCCGCCGGTAATTCCATCTTTCGCCACATGCCTTTGATATCAGCGATCAGGCCACCGGGAGTTGTCATGGCCACAATCCTGTCTGCAGACATAGTGCGATAATCATCGTGGGGCACAGCGCCGATGACACAGGCATATTTGCCATCTTCAATTTCAGAAATCAGCTCAATGTCATAGAAAGTCCGGGCTTCAGCAGCGTCGGCCATGGCATCATGTACGTCGACGTCCAGACCACGGGCCTTGAGGCCTGCCACGACATCAATGACTTTGGTATTGCGCAAATCCGGTACATTTTCCTTGAAGGTCAAGCCCAACATTAACACAGGGCCTTGCAGACCTCCGGCTTCCATTTTGTCGGCAATGGCATCGGCGACAAATGTGCCCATGGAATCGTTGATCCGTCGCCCTGCCAGAATAACTTCCGGATTGTGGCCCACTTCCTTGGCCCGGTGCGCCAGATAATATGGGTCAACACCGATACAGTGCCCACCCACCAGGCCTGGCTCGAACCCCAGGAAATTCCATTTGGTCCGGGCGGCCTCAAGCACATCATGGGCCGAAATCCCCAGTTTATGGAAAATAGCCGCAACTTCGTTCACGAAGGCGATGTTAATGTCGCGCTGGGCATTTTCGATAACCTTGGCCGCTTCCGCTGTTTTGATGTTGGCGGCGATAAAAGTTCCTGCAGTGATTACGGCGCCATACATATCAGCCAGTGTTTGTGCAATTTCCGGCGTTTGACCGGCAACAACCTTGATGATCTTGTCGACGGTATGAACAGTGTCCCCTGGATTGATGCGCTCGGGGCTATAGCCGAGGAAAAAATCTTCGCCACACTTCAAGCCGGAAACCTCTTCCAGCGCAGGGCCGCATATATCTTCGGTGACGCCCGGATATACCGTGCTCTCAAAAACAACAATGGCACCTTTGCCCAGGACACTGCCAACCGTCTTGCAGGCTGCCCGGACAGGCGAAAGGTCAGGAACATTGTCGTCATCCACAGGCGTCGGGACGGTTACAATATAAATATTCCGGTCTTCAATGGATTGTTTATCAAGGGTCAGGGTAAGGGAGCTTGTTTGCAATTTGTCAGCGCTGATTTCGCCTGTTCGATCATTACCGGCTTCAAGCTCAGCGACCCGCTCGGCATTTACATCAAACCCGACAACATCAAATTTGTTTGCAAGTGCAACGGCAAGTGGCAAGCCCACGTATCCAAGGCCAATAACAACGATTTGTGGGTCACTTGTCATCACATTATTCTCCGACCCACAAACTTGACCTTATCGTCCAAAAAAAATACGTTCAGGCGAATTTGTTGGCAGCTAATTCAATTCACAGCATATGTTCACGGAATGAGCAAGGCTTGACGTTCACCCCATGAACATAATAGTGTTCACGCCACGAACGACCAATTGCCAACGTTTTATCGCCTTCCCGAGCGGGAAGCAAGCCAGGGGATCGCAGGTGGCAGATAATTCCACCACATCAGAGCAAGCCGGGGATGCCGAAAACCGGATCACGCTCGATTTGCTGAACGCAGTGCATGAAAATGCGCAGGCTTCACAGCGCTCACTTGCCAGCGACCTGGGCATAGCCCTTGGGTTGACCAACGCTTACCTCAAGCGTTGTGTGCGAAAAGGGCTGGTCAAGGTCGCCGAGGCACCTGCCAACCGATACGCCTATTATTTAACGCCAAAGGGTTTTTCCGAAAAAAGTCGGCTGACGGCTGGATATTTGAAACGTTCGTTTGATTTTTATCGTCACGCCCGCAGTGAGTGCGACGAAGCGCTTGCGAACTGCGCCGCTCACAATTGGAACCGGGTTGTTCTTGTCGGGACCGGTGATCTTGCAGAAATTGCCTTGCTTTGCGCGCTGCAACATGGCGTGACGATCGTAGGCGTCCTGGATGCCCAATCCACAGGCACGACGTTTATTCATGTGCCGCTGGCACAAAAAATAGACAAACTTGGATCAGTAGACGCTGCCCTGATAACAGATGTTTCGAAGCCGCAACGAGCTTATCTATCGCTTGGGGAGACCCTGCCAACGGATCGAATCATCGTGCCGCCACTGTTGGGTTTCGCACCAGATACAGCATCGGAGGGCTTGTCGTGAAACGCTGGTATGCCCTTTACACCAAGCCCCGGGAAGAAGTCTGGGCCAGGACCAACCTTGAAGAACGTGGTCTTGAAGTCTATCTGCCGCGTTATCTGAAACGACGGAGCCACGCGCGCAAAGTGGAAATGGTCAAGACGCCCTTATTCCCGAGATACATCTTCGCCCGGGCCGACATCAGTCTTGGAGAGCGCCCGGCCATGGCCTATGCCCAGGGCGTTGAATATGTGTTGAGCTTTGGCAATCAGCTGGGAACCGTTGATGACCGCCTGATTGAGGAAATCCGTAGCCGGGAAGATGAAAACGGCCTGATAACCATGGGCATCGACGCTGGGTTCAAGCCCGGGCAACAGGTTCGGGTTGCTGACGGGGCCTTCAGCGACCATATCGGCTTGTTCCAGTGCTCCAGTGATGATCAGCGTGTTTTCGTATTATTGAATTTGATGGGTGGATCTGTTCGCGTCAGATTGCCCGTGGATTCAATCAGCGCCGAACTCTAATTATCGTCCATCGCTGGTCTGAACCGCGTGTCAGGTGACACCCGGTTTGCGGAGCGTGCGCCAAAGCATCAGCAATAAAAACAGGCACGATACGACATACATCAACGACGTGGACAGGGCGATACCTGCAGCGCCCAGATATTGCATCAGGATGTAATTCATCACGATGTTGACAGTCAGGTTGATAACCGCGCCAATTGTCAGAATGCGGTTCTGACCGATGGCCGAGATGGCCCGGGCAAGTACGATCCCTGCCAGATAAAATGGCACCTGAAAAGCGAACATGAAGTTCACTGCAGCGACGGCCGCGACATCATCTTCACCAAATCGACCCCGCTCAAAAATCAGGGAAACCAACACCTCGCCGAACAAGGCAATAAAGACTGTCCCGACGGCACCGATCAGGGCGACCGTAAAGGCAACTTTCCTGACACTGCGCACAAAGGCCGCCCGGTCCCTCAGGGCCAGGTCCGCGAAATGCGGCAAGGTGCTGGTGCCCAGCATCCCGGCCCCGAAAACGGTGACGATCATGGTAATCTTTGCGCCAAAACTAACCGCCGCAGGGTCTCCCGCATTCAATGAGGACGCCATACTGAGGTCAACAAGATCAGTTGCAGCCATGGTCAAACTGCCGATGACCAGAATGATATATTGGTTAAACAGACTTTTACCTTCGCGCGCCCAAAGGGCTCCCGGCCATCCCGGCGCCACCAGCCAACCCCGCCGTTGCACCATCCATCCCGTGATCGCGGCATGAACGACGGCACCCCAAAACGTTGCCCATGCCAAAATGTCGGCATCTGCCTGCATGTTGCCCAAAAACAAAGCCAGTAATATGGCAGCCGGTACCGCCGCCGGTGCCACCACGGCCAGGGCAAGACGCCGTTCCGCAATCAGGATACCGGCCCATAATCCGGCGAGATTCGAAAACAACAAACTGGCGGCCAGAATCGGTAAAATGCCTGCCATCATGGCTTTTTTGTCTGGCGCAAACCCTGGTGCAGCTAGCGCAACGATACCGTCCTGGAACGCCCACATCAGGGCAAATGCTATGACTGAAAACAAAATCAGCCCCAACGTTGCCTGTCGGAGGACACCCCGTATCTCTTCAACCCCGTTCACGGCGTTTTGTTGCAGCCGCATGAAAACAGGTGTCAGGACCGGTGCCATCGCTGCTGTTGCCGCCAGACCCAATGTCGTCGGGATCGCCAACGCCAATAAATAGGCTTCAAGCGCATCTCCGCGACCAAGGGCTGCGGCAATGGCAACGTCCTTGGCCAGGACCATCGCCTTGGGCAACACAGAGGCTGCACCGACCACAATGGTCGATCGAAACAGGGAAATGTTTTTATGGCCGGTCATTTAGTAACTGTCATGCAAGGTTCCGACGTGAAGGTACTCTATATTGATGATAACGGAACAAAGTGCCATAGGGTTTCAGTTTCTTTTTGAAACCTGGGCGGAAGCAAGCCCTTGAAAAACAAAACAGATATGTGACGTTTTAACAGGCACAAATCGAATATGCTCCAGTCTACTTTTTGTCGTGCAACCATGTTAATAAACAGACAGGTGGAACAAACTTACACGCCTCTGTCTGACAGTCGCTGGTTTGTCCGACAGTCGCGCGGAATAATATCGGTATGAATCAGGAAACGCAGGTCGACAAGGCAAGGGTGGACCACTGGGAAACTGTTTGGGGTGGCATGGCTATGCCCGACCCCATGGTCACCGATGGACGTGCTGTTCGCGATTATCTTGCCCGCTGTTTTGACGGATATTTCTCAGACATTTTTGATCGTTTCCTGAACCGTCCACCCCGCGAGTCTTCAGTTATCGAGCTTGGCTGCGGCCGCTCTATCTGGTTACCGTGGTTCGCGAAACGTTTCGGCTTTAAAGTTGGTGGTCTTGATTATTCGCAAACAGGCTGCCGCCAGGCCGAGGCTTTGCTGGCGCGTGACAATATTGAAGGCGACATCCTGGAGGGCGATATATTCGCCCCGCCCAAAGATATGCTTGATCGTTTTGATGTTGTGACGTCGTTCGGTCTGGTGGAGCATTTTACAGACACGGCCAGCTGCATTTCCAGTTGTGCGGCCTTTGCCAAACCAGGCGGCCTGATCGTCAGTGAAATTCCCAATATGTTTGGCTTGAATGGTGCCATCGTCAAAGTTATCAATCGCCGTGTTTACGATATGCATGTGCCGATGACGCGTGAGATGTTGGTCGAAGCCCACAAAGAGGCCGGGTTGGAAATACTGGATAGTCGCTATCTTATGTTCGCAAATCTGAATGTCAGCTTCCTGAACCAGAAAGCCCCGCAGATGTTTCAAACCCTGGTGAACGGCAGCCTTTATGCCGTGACCCGGTTCTTTTGGTGGCTGGAAACAAAAGGTTTGAAGCTTCCGGCAACTGCTTTCGCTTCACCCTATGTCATCGTCGTCGCCAGAAAACCCGTCAAGGAAACAAACTGATATGTGCGGAATTGCCGGGGTTGTTTCCATCGCGCCATTTGCCAACGCCATCGGCATCGAGCAAACGCTGCATCGCATGGCGCGGCTGATCGCTCATCGCGGACCGGATGGCAGTGACATTTGGCACGACAATCATGCAGGCCTCGCCCATACACGCCTGGCCATCATCGATTTGTCTGAAGCTGGCAGGCAACCCATGCATGATGTGCAGGGGCATTATGTTCTGACCTACAATGGCGAGATTTATAATTACCGTGAGCTGCGCGAAGAACTGAAAGCGGCCGGGCACCATTTTCGTACAGAAACGGATACGGAAGTTGTACTCAATGGATATCGACAGTGGGGGGAAGCCGTTGTTGATCGTCTGCGCGGCATGTTTGCCTTTGCATTATGGGACGAGCGTGAAAAACGGTTATTCATGGCCCGTGACAGGGTTGGACAAAAACCCCTGTTTTTTGCCCG